>Ga0307512_10000179_pt1 | contig 85576 bp, 86 predicted proteins | sample 14_EM_MG_FD_200267 | JGI IMG/M metagenome (GOLD analysis project Ga0307512, IMG submission 200267) | Populus trichocarpa ectomycorrhiza microbial communities from riparian zone in the Pacific Northwest, United States - 14_EM | ecosystem: Host-associated > Plants > Roots > Unclassified | place...
CGACGAAAATGTCTGTAGCCGGGGAATGGGGGGGAGGGGACATCTTGGTTGTCAATGTGGGTCCATCTCTGGATGTGCGGCAGATTTCTGTGTGCTAACATCCAGAAAGAGCACTTTTTGCTAAGTTTTTGCACCTGGCGCCGTTGCATTCGTTTCCGCAACACTGCTAGGAAGTCAGTCCAAATTCTGGATTCTTTTGAACGATCTGTATGGTGCTGACCGACTGCATATGACCAATAAAAGCGTTTGGAATGTCGATATGCTCCGAGCGGGAATGTTCAAAATTCGAAATGAGCAGCGCTGCAACGCAACGGCACTGTTCCGCAAAAGCAAACGTTGAATATGCCCATAATGTCGGAGCTTCTCCCCCATTCCATTATCATGCCTTCTGAAAAGCAGAAGCGGGGAAGCTACTTGCCTAGCGGCAGGTGTCAAGTCGCCGGTGTCTTGTGTGGTTGGTTTGGTACAACAGCCGATATCTATCACATTCCATCACTCATATAGCCAGGGCTGAGATCTTATTGGCCTGCCTGCGTACCTCGTTCATGCACATCTTTCGCCCGAATTGTAATGTTGCACACACCCGCGGAAAGAAGAATTTCTCATCACGTTGGTTGGAGCTCGGGCTCCGGATCCCAGCACCCCGGTCTCAGTGGTCGTCACCGAGTTGCTCCAGGGACACCCTCGACAGTTTTGTAACAGAGAGTATCACCGAGCTCTCCGCCGAGGGAGCGCACGAGGAGTACATGGAATACATATCAGCACTATCAACTATCAGCATCATACCTGGAGCTCGAGAAGATGGAGTTAACTCCCGGTCCGTTGATCTTCCTTGCTGCTGCTCACGCTCAGCACTTACCCAAGTTAGGGTGCTCTGCGCCTCTAAGCGCCCATGCTAACGCAACGACAGCCTGCAGGGGACCACGGTCCGTGTTGACTCGCTAAACGGCTAAGCTTCCAGACGTACCATTCCTCGTTCGTGTTGGTGAAGAGGGGAGGAAGTTGACGGCCAAGAAAGTGGGAACACAACACCACAACAGAGGTGAAGAACACAGGGTTTGGCAAGAGGCATGGGTGATGCTACCAAGGAAGCTAGCGCTCACGCGGTCACTGTTTGTTGGTTCTGTGAGCGTAGAGAAAAACAGGCTGCGGGCGCGCCACCCTCCTCGCACATCACCGTTCATGCAGCGGTAGCACCTGGACGGATATATCTATGCAGCGGACCCTCGTTCCTGTCCGCCGTCTGTGAACGACAGCGAAACTACATATCTGCGCCTACCCGCCACTCCACTCGTTTCTCCGCGCCGCAGATAAAATCCAATGCTGGTTTGAGGTCACGTTGGAAGGGTGAACTAGAGAATAAATCAACACACATTCACCAAGATGTCGGATATTCCGGTTTACAAGCCAAACCCGAGCATCCTCAACCAAGACCTCTACAACACCACCGATATCGAGCTACAGTTCTACCAAAGCCGACTAAAATGGCCATGGCGACGAGGCGACGTCCATGCGTGGGGATGGGTCCTCTTCATCATGGGAATCCTGGTGATTTATGGTCTCCTCAACTACCACGATATCCGACTCGACCGGCGCCGCCTCTATGTTAGCATACACAATCGCCGCAACAAAACTGGGGCGAGGATGAAGATGCCGGGGCGCAGCACGTATGATCGTATAACGACACATGCCCGCGCATTCGCATACCATCGATGGTCGCGAACCGCGCAAATATCGATCGGAATGAGCAGTCTGATAGTTGCAGGTTTCTCGTATCCGATGCTCTATGTGTTTGTGCAGCGCCCATATTATGCTCGGTCGCCGGAACTTGGACCGCCACCGCTTGCTGGACGAGCTGGGATGATTGCGGTAGCTATGATTCCATTTGTGGTTGCACTTGGGATGAAGGCGAATTTGGTGAGTTTGGTGACTGGAGTGGGACATGAGAAGTTGAATGTGCTGCATCGGTGGCTGGGATTGTTGATGGGCTTTTTGAGCATTATCCATGCCATCCCATTTCTCGTGGAGCCGGTGGTGAATGGCAGCTGGAGCGACTTGAAGGTTAAGTTTATGTCGAACATCGTGTACTGGAACGGCGTTGGGGCTTTTGCATGTTTGTTCTGGCTCTGCGTGGCGTCGCTGAAGCCGATCAGGTACATCTCTTTCCATCGCCATCAAATTCCATCTTAACCAGCTTGTAGGAGATTGTGTTATGAATTCTTCGTTCACATCCACATCACGGCTGCTGTAGGCTTTATCAGCCTGATGTTCTGGCACTGCAACAACATGCTTACCAGCTGGCACTACCTTTTTGCAGCCTTCGGCATCTGGGTTGGATGTCTTATATACCGGCTCTTCTTCCGCACCAATTTCATCCGGGCCTTCTCCGGTGAGCAAGCACACTTCACCCCGCTCTCCAATGACGGCGTACGAATCACTATCCCAACCACGATGCGATGGAGGGCTGGTCAGCACGTCTTTATCCGCATTCCTTCCATCTCCCCACTCGACAATCATCCTTTTACCGTGGCCTCCGCTGTAGAAAAGCCGGAGGGTGAATACAACGACCTGGTGTTGGTATTCAAGCCGCAAAAAGGATTTACTCGACGAGTATTCGACATTTCACGAAAAGACCCGGACAACTCCTTCCGCGCCTACCTCGATGGGCCATACGGCGGTCTAGCACGGAAGCTCGAATCATTCGAAACCATTGTTTTGATTGCCGGTGGTTCCGGGATCACCCCAATCATTGGGCATCTCCACGAGCTGGCGACAAAGATCCGAGCAAAAGAGGCAGTCACACGGGACGTCCGTATCATCTGGACCGTCAAGCACTTTGGTAACTCTCCCCCCATCTGACATCTATATTTCTAACCACTATATCTAGACGCCTTCGAATGGTTTAAAGACGAGATCTCGAAGATCGCACGCACTATGCCCCGCAACAGCCTGCTAGTCCAATATTTCGTGACGCAAGAAACCCCCGTTCCACTTCCCGCGTTTCCCATCTCTGCCACCCGCTCATGGCCAAGCACACCGCGCACCCCCTCCACGCCAATGACACCCATGTTCATCAAGGCCGAACCGCTGCACGGTGTCCGTGAGATCCCCGACGAGCGCGAATATGAGATGAACGTGCTCGCGATGCGGAAAGAGCTTGGTCACGACGTGGATGATGATGATGACGAGGAAGAAGGATCTGAGCCCCACGCTTTGACAATGGATGAGTCCACCGTGACATCTCCCAGCAGTCCTGCGATGGCGAAGCTGCCGCCAATTGGTGATGAGGTCTTGCTAGAGTTTGGTCGGCCCCCGCTAAGGGCTGCGCTGAGACAATGGTCAGATGGGTTCGGGAAGAGGACTTGTGTTTATGGTTTGTCTCCTACTACTACTCTGTGCATGATGGAGACTAATAATTTGTGTGTAGTCTGCGGACCGCCAAGTATGAAAGTTGATGTTTCGAATGCTGTCGCAGAGATGCAGAACGATATCTGGATCAGCGATGAACGCGAGGAAGTGTATCTGCATACGGAATCGTTTGGATGGTAGACCCAACCACGGAATTGTACTATATACATCACATCATCATCATTTCAATTTCATTTAATCATTTTTTTCTCTTCTTAGATAGGGCTGGGCTTGGGTTGTGTTAATAGCGTTGCATAGGTGCATGAGCTGGGTTGGGTATGGCGTAGGGATTATTATTTATTTCCTTTACTTTTCCTAATTCCGAAACCATTGTATTTATGCATTTGTTTTGTGTATGAGTTTTTGGTACGATATCTCCCGATGGGAATGTTTATATGGCTGGCTATGCAATCGAAATTTCAATTTCAAATCATTCGATCCGTGCGCACAATACGCAAGGCGTCACATCGCCGAGGTATGGTTCTTCCCTGGTGATGGAAGAGCGTGCATGGATCGAGAGCGTATCGTGCAGTGGCGTAGGGATTTCTTACTTTTCCCTAATTCGGGTTTTTATATTTAATTTATTTACTACTGTGTTGTCAGACTCGCAACCCACTTATACAAAACAGATCAGCAAGACCAACATCGACACCGATTTGTCAACCCCCCAGGAGCATCAATGATGGTGACTTACACACCATCTTCAGCTAACGACAAGGATTACTCCGAGCTTGATTTCTTCGAGGACGTCGGCCGCTAACACCTGGCTCAAGTGTAGGTTCCTTCTGTAGACTTATTGTTCAAGTTGTATACTTACAGCTTCTAGAGATACGCACCTTCGCTCTGCCAGCAATCCATACATGAAAACAGTCCCGACAAAGACTCTACTATCTTTGACGCGGACGGATAGGTCCCTTTATCGACCTGTAAGCGATGGGTACGACGTCATTCTTATGGACGGCCAGTCGCTCCGCTATCTACCGCTATACTGTATACGCGAAGACAAGGTCGAATTACCCGCTCTCTCTATACCCGGCATGGGACCAAGCAGATTTCCAAAAGACCATGATTAGAAATCTTTTTTCAGACGTTTGTTCATGTAGGAGCCACTTAACCAGAATTTGGACGGTCCTTTGATTCCATCAGACTCCAGAAACTGGTAATGCCGAGGTAGGAGGTCAAAGTTGACCGACTGGGTGGATATGGAGTACTTTGTCGAGTTACACCACGAGATTCACACATTGAATTAATTAGGCTACGATTTCATGAGAACATATCAGGTCTTTAGGTTGAAGATTATGTGCGTCATAAGTGCAAGATCATCAACAAGGGCGACATCTGCGATTTTCCGAAATGCGACTTCATGTAACACTGGGTGCCTACTGTAGACATTGGATTAATCCGTCTTTGTTGTTGTATACTTCGTTTTGATTTATCAGGTTTCCAACTGTACTGAGTTGATATGTGGCTTCATTACTAAAGGGCGAATAAAACACCCACTGAAGTTTGAAATGCAAATTGCACAAGCTACCAAAAAGACGGAGTAATTCAAAGTCTATGGTACTTTCTTTCCTGCATTTATAATACATGTGTCTTCTACAATTACTATTCCTAGATTCCTTTCCGAGCTGATAAGGGCTTCTGCTTCAGCTGTGGAGGTTGTGTTCCTGCGGCGGAGGACTCTGGGCTGAGTTCTGTTGCTGCTTAAAATGGAGTTGGAGAGGGATGGGAGTGGCTATTTTTGTTTGTTTTCGAGCTGAGTTACGTGCGATTGGCTGAAATAAAGTATTTATATGGGAGCTTTGACCAGTCAACAAGATCGTATTTTCCACCTTTTTGTCTCAGTCCTCCTCCCCAAGTTGCAGACGCGCGTGGTTTTCCGATTTTGCCCATACCAGGGTAGATCGCCGAGGTACATGTGGCAATTCCCTCTGAGGATTGCTTTGTATATCTGAGGCAGGGCTGAAAGTGCAATCGGGAATTCGAACTAGTACCCTGTATTACACTCCGAGACTACAGTGATCCACTTGGGCACAATCGACTGGCCGTCGACCGGATTTTTGACAATAAAGTTCCAAGCTGAACCTAATGCGTGGGCTGAGGTCTGGACAATATTAACGCATGCATGCATGCAATATCCCCAGGGCCTAGGGAGTGGTAGGACCCACAGTGCTGGATCCTAACGAACGAAGAGCCTTATATTAAAAAAAAAAAACTCCGCAACGTAATTACCCCGCATTTGAAGCGAGTTTCCGAATTGCCAGTAGGTTTATCGGGTCGCAATCGGGCGATCGATAGGTGGACTCACACTTAGTCACTCATGTAGCTTATAGATGACGATAGTTATATCCACTAGAGGGAGTCACTTCTTATTTCCATGTATATATCCGTATATGATCACCAGCTGCAGGCAAGACAAGACCGCGCGGTCCTGTCGTAATTCACTGCTGAGTGGTGGATTGGAGGGTAATATAGATAGAGGCAACATTCCTCCGATGTATTTGTCAACGGACATTTTCTCGGCCGATCGGAGAGCCGTAGTCGGATTTTTGTAGTTGCTTACTGAACATATCTGAGAGGATATGTAAGCAGCAGGATATAAAGTAGTTGTATATATCTCCGCATTTATAGCTTCCTCCGTTTGCGCATGTACAACACGCCTCCCATGTGGTGGAATGTGGAGTATCGGCGGTTCCATGCTGTGTAATCCTAACGCTGGGACTGAATATATATGTTGCTCAACCCACCTAACTCCGACGGACGTACGCGGACAAACTATGTGACCAAACAGTAGCCGGGGTCAATCCAGTGACGATGCTCCCGGGTTCGATCATCAACGGCTACGCGTACTGCATCCAAGACCATAAAGGCGAATGGGTAGTCAAGAATTTCGATGTCACTCAATAATCGTCGGGTCACTTACCGTACGGTACTTTTGTCCGCCGTCAGTATTTGCCTAGCCATCTCGCTCCAGAGTGTTAAGGCAAATAGAAGTTAACGTCGGGTATGCAAGCTGCATGTATTGCATTGGACCATATCATAAGGTAACCTACATAGTACTACACCGATTCACATACTCAGTGGGAATGTGCTTATACATACATTTCATACGTTCTCGCGTACCGGTAGCCCGCCGCTCTGGTCTTCCATATATCCAAGGGAAACATATATACGTACCGGAAGTCATAATACAAGGCGTACTAACCACTTCAAACTCGGACTCGCAATTCTAGTGCTTCGTACGTTTCCTTGGTATAATCCTACAAGCACCCCATCTGCTCCGCCTCGTCCCCGAAACACCAATGAAACATCCACCTCGTATGACAGACTCACTTGCTCACAGCACGCGGGAAGTTTAACCGACAACGCGTAACCACGCTATATATCAATGTGGCACATGAGTATAAACCAGTCAAGGTCATGGCGCATCACCCGTCGGGCAAAGCCCCCACATCCGGTGGTGGTAAGCGGTAAACATGGAAACTCTACTGGTGGGTTATATGATACGACCTTAAGTACAACACAACCTTATATCCCCACTCGCAATCCACCTTTTGCCCCGCGAAGACAGCCCAGGCGCGTCTAAAGAAACGCATCCGAGTAATCCGTATACAGCCTAGCTCCTTCTAATATTCCCAAGGTTTTTTAGTAGTGGCTAGGGAAGTTTATGAATCACTTTTATGCCGCGGGTCGTAACGCGTGATTGTGATGGTCCATATGCACTAATCAATAGGCGCCGGGAGAGTATCAATAGAATTACCAAGGGCTGGACGCGGAGAAATTTGTACCAGCCTTCTGCGGTACATAAAGCAGAGACGCCGTAGATTCGCACTCGAATATGCAGAGATAATCTGCATCTGAGTTTATCCACTATAAGCTCGGCTCAGCTGTTTGCGCATCATAGTACCAGGAATATCATTGGCTTTGCAAGACGTCAGGTCAAGCAGGCGCACCAGGAGTCAATCGTTACCCTTAAACTAGACGCGCTAGAACAAGTAGCGTTTATTAAAATTTCATGAGTATTTAGGAAGCAGGTCTATTCTTCATTGCTGTACAACGGAGGCTCGTAGTGGCTAGGTAAATCTCTGCAGTTTTCTATCTACACAATGAATAACCTAACTTTGAAATCATCCGGTAGGTGTGTAAGGGAAATCCCTCTTCCGTAGAGATCTTTTTATCCCTAGAACCTAGCCATACGAGGTTCCTGTTGTATGTAGCGGCACATTCTTGTAAGACGTTGTGGCGTTGAGATGCTTACATTCTAGATCTGAGTCTGGGCATTGGAATATACAGCCCGAGACGTATCTGGAAATTTAGTTCCTAATCTTTGTGGGTATAAGCATTAGGCGGAGTATACTGGTGTGCAAATATCCCTCACTACAATAATGATCATCTAGGCCGTTCTACGATCTAGGTGATATTCACTTGGAATTGTTTCTGGCCCATGTGCTGTAAACGCCTGACTATCCCATACCTATAAGTGCCTTTACCTACCGCGGAATCTCTCCAATATCACCACTGCTGATAGAGCTCTCGTTTTAGTTAGCTCAAACTCCCCGTCCGTCTTAAGTCAGTTCGCACATGGTTCTCTCACTCTAATCAGGTCCAAGAGGAGTTCCGGAAGCATACTGAAAATGAGGCCTCGGCGACCAGGCAGGTAGATAAGATCTTACATTGATAGAATTGCTGACTCGAAAGGATGCAAGCGGTTATCGCCTTGAATTCCAAGGCCAATCCACTGTTGTGCTCTGGCGTCCTTAAGAACTATGGAATCTTAGATTGTCACAACGCCAAGAGCTTCACCATCCATCAAGATCGTATCCCTCGCCAGCCACAGTTCATAATCTAAAATGAAGAACCGTCGGAAGTCCAACACTCCCATCCCACAAAGGTCACCAGGCCGAGAATTGGAGCCAGTGCATATGCCAACCCCCCAGTGTTTTTTTGGGATTGACCCCAGTGTGGTCGGTGGAAGACACCATGCTTTACTTCAGACTTCCCATACCCATATAACTGGGTGAACTATAGCCTCCACAGCTCCATAATCTCGGCTGGAACTAAAATGACATCTAGATATGATGTAATGACTTGTACGCACACACTGTATTATCAACGTATATCCAGGGGTTGAAATTCAAATCTGTACAGGGAAATTTGTTTTCACGCTGTGCCACGCCATAGTTTTAAAGTTTGACTGGCGTAGATTAAGGTTTGAAGATAAGATCACGACTGGTCACTCAGATGCACTAGCCTGGCATACACTACGTGATGCTGAATACGGGATAACGTATTCCACTCCAGAATTTTGAGCCTAAGGCTAGCCAAATCATTGATGCCTGAGACAAGAAGATATCCGGGAGTTTTAAGCCTAGTCTCGAGAAATTTCGAGTGATATTCCGTGACCAGGGGAAGGTTGAATACTAAGCTGTTGGGATAGTTCAACATATCGGACTCGCACCGGAGAGCCTGCTCTCGTGCCCAGACTTTCACTTTTTCGCTAGCGCTGTGCTTGCAAAGTTTGGTTTACGAGAGCACGGAGAGCCACTAGTACTTTGTTTCTGGAATGCATCAGAACTGTCTTCAATATGCTTATTTTATGTAAAAACGCTAGAGCTGCGCTGCTGTGTGATCTATTCACTAATGCGAAGGTCACATCTTGTTGGGTTGTAGAGAGGACGTAGTAGGCGGGGAGGTGCATGTTTGACCTTGCCCTCATTGTCAACGCTCACCTCATACGGGGGGTTGGGAATATCTCGCCACTTTACAGAGTTTATTCTATCTTATCTCATGACGCTCTTGAGGGGATGCTAGAATAGGAATAGATAATCCATTTGCTTAGTTATGGCACGTTCACTCACTCGGCGGAGGAGGAGGAAAAGAGTGCAGTGCTGTACAGTATGTGCGTACATGTAAACCAAAATAACGGAACCTCGTTCACACCACTTACCAACTGCACTCGAAACCCACCCGTCAGCTGACTTCGCAAGCTCTTTTGAGGAGCGAGCTTGCGAGCGATGAAAAACTCTGGAAACGAGAACACCTACCAACATCAGTCTCACACTCCAGAATATCAGGATAATCTAACAGTTTCTACGCATCCCAGGCCCACCTTCCAGAGATGTAATATCAATATCCTCATCGCAAAACCAAACCATTTTGTATAAAAAAATCAATACCTATCAGAGAAAGAAGAAAAAAACGCTTATAAAAAGACCTACAAAAATGCATTACATATTCGAATAACTATGCTTCATCCTCCGTCTCCGTATCTGTATCACTAATCTCGGCCTCTCCCTCCGTATCACTCTCCTCGTCGCTATCACTGCTTTCATCTTCCTTCTTTACCTTTTTCGCCTTCTTCGGCCGTGCTGCACCGCGCATGGCGCTCATCTGCCCCGCCAACGAATCTATATATCCATCATTAGTATTGTATCGTGGGAGAAACTCGAGAAGAGCAGAAGAACAAACCTTCGTCGGGCTCAGAGATGTCGTCAACATCTTCCCACTTACTGCCCTCTTCACCAGCAACGACTTCAAGCGTCACCGATTTCTGTGTATCTACGCCCAGGTAACTGTCGCTAACACACATCATTACGAATGGATACTCTCCATCCGAGGGCGGCGCCTGGAACTGCATCTTCACCGTCACGACTCCAAAATTCTCGGGGTTCTTATCGAAGCTTGTGATCGGCTGGGGGGGTACGACAAGCTTTCCCTGTCGCATGTCTCCCAGGAAAACGTACCAACTGGGATGGTGGTCTCGAGGATAGAACGGTGCATGTGCGAGTGCCAGATCGGTACTGGATGCGTCGGGTTTGCTGCTGTCGGATGATGAGGACCACCGGGAACCCTTGCGTCCAAGGAGAGCTTCGACGTCAGTCTCGTCCGGGTCCTCATCGAGTAGGTCCTTGTGGTCGACAGGAGGAGGGGTAACCCCAGGGGGGACAATTCTCAGTTTAACGACGAAAGTGATGAGACTGGATGGGGTGATTTGCTTTTCGCCTAAAACCTTGAAGAATGCGGCTTCGACTCGGAGTGCAGGGAGGTTACGGGCGAAGGTCATGGCAGTCTGGTACTGGGGCTCGGAAAGAAGGCCTTTTCCAAGGCAGAGCTTTCTGCGCTTGTCTTCTGGGATGGACATGAGGCGTTGGACGGTCCAGTGGTTCTTGCCACCTTCCTTTTCAACGGCTCTGACAATCTTCTCGTCGAAATGAGGGAGCTGAAGAAGTGGCGAGTGACCTGGTGCGATAGCCTGGATGAAACGTTGTGATAGATGAAGCGATGCCAGGAGAGATTCAAGGTTTCCGAATGCCAAGCTTATGGATATAATTGCCCGATTGAGAGCAATAGCTGCAGGTACAACATCCAGTTTGACTAGAATAAATTCGTCAGGAATTGAACAGAATCGTGGTTGGATGGGTTTCGTACTATTTTCCAAAGTGTCACTTCCTACGTCAACCCGGTATAGATAGGCCCATAGCAATCCCAAAGCACGTCGTCTCCACCCGTCGTACTTAGCCAGAGCCTTAATTTCCCTTTCAGGCAGTCCAGCCTGAACAAGCCTTTTTTCAATAGTGGCATCCTCGCCATTTGCCCACGCCTTTTCATGGTCCCCGCCGGTAAGCTCCTTGATCTCCTCGCCCACGCTCAAGATTTCAACCAGTTTCTCCTCATTCATATCCTCGTCATACTCCTTGAAAAGTCTCCCTGCACTCTCGACCATAACGCCGTCCTTGGTGTGCTTCTTGGTTCCGTACCACCACTTTCCAACGGTGTAGGGCAATAGGATACCAAACAGCAGGCCGTAGACAGCAAGAACGTAGTACGTGTTTCCTTCAGCAACGATCCATGTCGGCAAGGCGATACCGATTGAGAACGACTGCTTGCCATCCGGATGGCCATACTGAATGTAGTTGTTTCGTATTTCTTCATCGGTCAGAGCTTTGTAAGCCTTAGTGATCTCCACGAACCGCTCATTGAGCATATCCATGGTCTCATTCGGGCCAGGGCGAATCTTGTCAGGGTGAAACTTCAGGGACATTTTCTTGTAGTGAGACTTGATAGCTTTCTCAGTGGCGGACTATGGGTTATTGTCAGCTGCATCTCATAATGGTGAGAGCTTAGAGTGAGCATACCGTGCTGATTCCTAGGATCTGATACGGGTCCCAAATCTTGCCCACGGTTATATCCGTTGTAGCAATCAAATAACACACATATCCAAATGCTACCCAACCAAGGACAAGTGCAGTGAACCGCTTCAGCCGCCGCTCCTTCTTTGCCTGTCGACGGCGCGATGCCTCCACCTTCTCATACTGCGGCGCACTATAGCCAGAGCTTTTTATTAAAGGTATTTTAGAAGCTCCGATCTCTACACTGCAATTAGCTTCGATGAGCAAGAAATACTGAGTCTGAGAACTACAAACGTTTACTGGGAGCAAAGGTAGAGTATGATAATGGAACTAGTACCAACAAAAGGATGGTTAGGACAAAGTAGGGGAAAAACTGGCCCTGCACGGTACGAGAAAGATCGGCTTAGCATAAAATTCGTGCCGCAGAGCACAAGGTAATGGCGGGTAGTGAGCACACACCTTGTCGTCGTAGTTGTAGTCAGTCGACATGATGCCGAGGAAGGCCTATTCGGAGGCAGGTCAAGCTTTTCAGTGGTAGGTTGTGTCTGGATAGCTAATAAGAGGTGGTGGGTAGGTAAATGGTAGGTAGTTGAGAGAGGTCGGTCCCAACAGACGATGATGCAGAATAGATTATTCAAGGAAAGTCAAAAGGACAGCGGGGAGTGGAGGAGTAAGAGACTGTAGACACGCAGCAGTCTAGTTGAAAGTACACTACTCTTGGGCGTATGCTCTGGTTCAGGAGCTGCGAGAGGAGATGTGTCGTCTCCCCTATCGTGGCCGTGGGGTTGTGAGGTCGTGATGGCAGACTCCTTTAGGAATTCTTTCTTTGGTGGAATCGTGGCCTCAACTTGCTACTAAATCCAGCCCCTGCATTTTGCAGGGATGGGAAACGCTGTTACTAAGCGTTTCTAGCCCTCACTCAGATGCGATGACTTTGCGAAGATGAAGCCAATATAATAGAATGCTTTGCATTGTCGAGAATCGGAAAATTCCATTCTTGTTCGCTTCCAAGGTGTTTTGGCAGTTCCAAGTGCTGCATCCGACGTTGGTCCTGTTACTTTGCCACCCCTGTCCTGTCGTCTTAGAGTACTCTTTCTTGCTTGGCCTCTCTTCATCGCCTCCTTCTACCACTATCATCGCCAACCACTTCCAACAACTACCTAATTACACTGCTACCGAACAAAGACTCTTCATCCAGTATATTTTACATCCGCCATCATGTCTTACCGCGGCGGTGGAATCACCGGTACCAATAATATTCCTCTTGGCACGCGACGTCGCTTTGGCGGTGGCGGCGATAGCGCGAACGAGACTTCTACTCCTCCTCCTCCATCTGCCGCCGATTACTCTTCTAGAGACTCGCCGTCAGATGGAGGATACAAGCGAGGGAGGTCTCCGGTTCGATGTGAGTCCATAATCCCTTCCGCTAAGTTTCGAGTCGTGTTGTGTCGTTTGAAACCCTATACTGATGACTGAGCAGCCGACCTTGAGGGGCTAAAGAAGCGCAAGAAGAAGAACCGCTGGGGAGACCAGACCGACAACAAGGCTGCTGGCTTGATGGGTCTTCCGACTGCCATTTTCGCGACTATGACTAGCGAACAGCTCGAGGCGTACGCCCTACATCTGCGCATCGAAGAGATATCGCAGAAGCTTCGGATCAACGACTGCGTCCCGGCAGAAGGCGATAGGTATGTTGTTATAGCATCCTACATCATGTCGGGAACTGACAGTGCAACTCGTAGGTCGCCATCGCCGGCTCCACAGTATGATAACTTTGGTCGTCGTGTGAACACCCGGGAATATCGCTACCGGAAACGTCTGGAGGACGAGCGCCACAAGTTGATCGACAAAGCGATGAAGACTATCCCCAATTATCACCCACCCAGTGATTACAGGAGACCCACCAAGACTCAAGAGAAAATTTATGTGCCAGTCAATGACTATCCGGAGATTAACTTTAGTATACTAACTCCCCTCCTAACCATTTTGCTCTTACATCCAAATCCAAGCTCCAAGAAGTGGCAATCGGTGATATCTGATATCCCGAAGAAATCGCCGGCCGTTCTACTTACCCGCTGTTTCCAACTGTTTAGATGATTGCATTGCTAACCTATTGCCCTCTTGTTCGTTGGCACTAATAGTTGGTCTCCTGATTGGGCCCCGTGGAAACACCTTGAAGAAAATGGAAACAGAATCCGGTGCAAAAATTGCTATTCGTGGAAAGGGATCCGTAAAAGAAGGCAAAGGACGTTCCGACGCAGCTCACACTTCTAACCAGGAAGAGGATCTGCATTGCTTGATCATGGCAGATACTGAAGAGAAAGTTAACAAGGCAAAGAAGTTGATCAACAATATTATTGAGACGGTATGTTATTCACCCCACCACTTACTCACCCACTGTTCATACTAACGCTATCCAGGCTGCTTCCATCCCAGAAGGCCAGAACGAGCTCAAGCGTAACCAGCTCAGAGAGCTTGCAGCCCTCAACGGTACTCTCCGTGATGACGAAAACCAGGCCTGTCAAAACTGTAAGTTTACGCATCCCCCTTCCTATGCCAATTCAGTTTTCTCACATTTACAAACCAGGCGGACAAATCGGACATCGAAAGTACGACTGTCCTGAGCAACGGAACTTCACCGCAAACATCATCTGTCGCGTCTGCGGAAACGCCGGCCACATGGCACGCGATTGTCCTGACCGCCAGCGTGGCCAGAATTGGCGCAACGACCGTCCCGGCGGCGCACCCGGCAGACCTGGAGCTGCTGGTCTCGGGCATGGAGATGCCGTGGACCGCGAATACGAGGTACCTTACCCACCCCCTTCCCTCTCCCACCATCACTAACAACCCCCCACAGCAATTGATGCAAGAACTCGGCGGCTCCGCTCCGTCTATCGAAGGTTCTGGCCCGCAAGCCCGCATCGAAGCTGGTCCTTCCCGCGACGGCGGCTACACCGACTCCTACCGCGACAACTACGGCGGCGCCGAAGAACTAGGACCAGACGGACATCCGCTGAAGCCATGGCAGCGCGGACCCACCGGTGGGCCCGCACCATGGGCTGTAAACCGACCTCGCGACGCAGGCCCACCAAAAGCTCCCACCGGCCCCTCAGCAGCACCATGGCAACAGCCGCCGCCCTCGGGCCCCTCCGGCGCGGCACCATGGCAATCGCAGCAGCAGTCACCGCCACCACCTCCCGCTGCCGCAGGCGTCATGCCATGGGGTGCGCCCCCGCCTCCTCCGCCAGGTGCAGCACCAGGAATGGGTTACAGCTCCGCATATGGTCCTCCTCCTGGCGCTTCCTACACTGCTCCTCCGCCCCCGCCGCCACCATCCGCATACGGTATACCCCCGCCGCCACCCCCATCTGGTTCCGCGCCGCCGCCTCCTCCACCTCCATCCAGCAGTGGGGACGCTCCGCCGCCACCCCCGCCGCCACCAAGTGGTAGTGGATACTACCGTTAGAGTACAATGGCTTTTTTTGGGTGGAAAACAAATTTATCTGTGTGGCTTTTTGGACTTTTGCTGCTGTATTTTGGTTTTGCTGAAAATCTCTTGATAAACTGAAAAAAGATTTTATCGCCTTGCTTTTTTTTTTGCTGTTTGGAGGATAGTGATGTGGCTTGTTAATTGCTATGAATTGTATGGATGATGGATGATATTGAACCGTCGATGTGTAGTAGTTTTTGAATTGAATTTGCTTGCTGTGGTTCTTATTTCTTTCTCCTTAGGAACACAAATGATATGATGCCCCCGCCAAAGCGAAACCCAAACCCAATATCCATTTCGTTCATGAAAAAAAAGGCTCGCACATCCATCCATCTATCTAAACCATCCAATTCATGCCAGACAATAGAAAAGCAAGAAAGAAAAAATAAGCACACAGAAGTAATAGAAGACGCCTCCCAAAAGAATCGTGATGATGGAAAGAAAAAGACAAAAGAAAACAAAAAACCGACCAGATCCGCGGAGGGTTTCATTCATAATGCCTTCTTTACTCCTTCCCCACTCCCTCTCCTGCTGCTGCAGTATAACCCCTCAATAGTAAAATACCATCCACCAACACTCTAAAACCCGAACCCGGGCTGAAACCCACCAGGCGGACCTTGACTACGCCGGCTTCTCGCGCCGCCACCACCTCCCGCTCCACCTGGGAATCCGCCGCCAAATTGGAATCCGCCGCTGTGGCCCCCTCCATTCATCATATTGAACAGAACACCTAATACACAGTCAGTGGGCAGGTACATTGGTAGTAGTTGGGATGGAACATACTCGGGTCAATATGGCTTGGCATCCCGCCCATGCCACCCATGCCGCCAAACATATCCTCGGGATCCTGCAAGTCCACGCCGGAATCGTAGCGCTCCTTCTTCTGTGGGTCTGAAAGGGTTTCGTATGCTTCTCCTAAGTCTACTGAGGTCAATATCGTGTCACGTGATACGATTGGGGAGGGAAGAGACCTTTGAATTTCTCTGCTGCATCTGGGTTGTCTGGGTTCTTGTCTGGGTGAAATTTGATAGCCATCCGTCTGTATGCCTTCTTGATATCGGTCTCGGATGCATCCTTCTCCACACCTAGAATCTTATAGTAGTCTTTCCGCCTGCTCTTCTTGAGCTCCAATTCTGCGTTTCGGATCTCCTTCTTCAGCGTGGCATCTGTTGGGTCAGCGTCCGAGGCTGCCTTGAGCTCACGGACTGCTTCCTCCCAGTTCCCGCTCTCTCCGAGTGCTTTGGCACGGGTTTTGCGTGCCTTAGAGTACGAAGGGTCGAGCTTGAGGGCTTCATCACAGTCAGAGATGGCTTCTGTCCACTGCTTGAGCTATTTGTTTGCAAAGATAAGTCAGTCACAAGCCCCGCCGGAAGAAAAGTAACAGCAGGGTTTTGATTACCTTTGAGTGGGCTGCAGCCCTGTTCTGATAGAGCTTAGCGTTGGTGCCCTTATTATCCGGGTCCACGCCCAACGCCTGCGAATACAGCCCCACCGCCTTCGCATAATTGCCCTTTTTGAACGCATCGTTTCCTTCTCCCTTCTTCCGCTCCAGCTCCCGAGCTCGCTTTAGGTATATCCTCGCCTGCTTCATGTCGGGATCGCACCGAAGGGCCTCCTGAAAATGTGCTGCGGCCTTCACATTGTCGCCCTGCGCATACAAGATCCGTCCCCGCAACACTAATGCATCCGAGTCCTGCTGGTTCTGCCGTAGCAAAGACATAGCCACATTCTGCGCCTCGGCCAGAGAGTGCTGCGTCCCCATCTTGAGATTGGCTTCTCCACGCAGCAGCTTCCATTCTTTTGGAGCATCTACCCCTGGGCCTAACCCGGACTCCGCCCGGTCTAGAGCATAGAGCGTCATGGAGCCCTGGGTTCCGGATGAAACACTCTGCCGGGCGGACTTGAGATGCTGCAACATCTGCACCGCTGGGGCTTTATCCTTTGCGGCTGGGGGCGGGACGATACGATTGTAAGTTTCTAGGGCATCCTCGGGCCTCCCCAACGCAACCTGGATCCTTGCCATCCGCAGGAGGGTTTTTGGGTTGTTCACACTGTAGCGGTCGGAAAGCACACAGTCTGCCAGAGCCTCGCGGAATTTCCCCGCGAGCATGTAAGCCGCGGCTCGGTTGGATAGGAAGGTGCCGTTCTCGGGCTCGCATTCTATCGCTTTAGAGTATTCCTCAACCGACTTAATGTATTCCTTCTGCTTGAAAAACTTATTACCGGCCTGCTTGTATGCTTCGCCGTCGAGCTCCTCCTTCGGAGGGTCCGGGGGGAGCGTGTGTGTGCCATTTACGCCGTTAGTGATGGGGGCGGTGCTGGGAGAAGAGGCGGCGGGAGTCTCAGGGTCCACGTCCATAGGGCTCGTTGAGGGAGTCATCCTACAAAGAAAGGGAACTAATCAAGCTGAAACCGAACGTGTATTGTTTGGTCGACGAGCGAGCGGCAGCCAGGTTCGTTCGTTGGTTGCAGAGAGTGAGCAATCACTACTGTCTACACTGGCCAGAGTGAGCGGAGAAAAAAAATAGGATTGGGCTGATTCGAGAGTAGTGACAGGCTGGGAAACAGCAGAATAAAGGCGGGGAGACGATAGAACAGGAGGAGAAGGCAGAAGGGAAGGTGGAGGTGGTGGAGGAGAAAAAGTAACAGGGAGGTAGAAGAAAGGGACAAACCCTTTTCTCGGTTGGCTGGTTGGAGGAGAAGCGGGTCCGAAAGTTAGTAGGGCGTTCGGCGCAGGGTTGGGTCGCAGGGTTAAGCAGAGCACTGGCAGAACATTCTAGCATCCAACCCGCAAACCACGCCAAGCCACGCTGACTCTTCTTCACCGTGTCTCACTCGCTGCGGTCACCACCAATTTCCCGGGTGCGGCGGTACCTGGTTGCTCTCATCCAAAGCCAGTACCAAGTCCGGAGACAAAACCGATGCGGAGAGCCTGTCGGTGGAGTACCGGGCGGGTACGCACAGCCACCACCACCAACACGATGAGATTCTGGACGCAGTGCAATCGTTAGGCACCACCCTCCCTTCTAGAGCAAGCAGCATCACATACGATAACCACGGCCACATAAACCCAGTTCACAATGTATTTGATTTTGCCCACCTAAAACAGAAGCGCCTCTATGCATAATACAGATATCATACCGAAGAAAAAATGAAAAAGAAAAAATGCGTAGAATAGAAACTAGTAAAACAAGAGGACAAGAAATAAAGGGCGGTAAGGAAAAGACGGCCATAAGCATCATCCAGAGCGTACGTCAAAGAAAATATCAATCAATCGATATCCTTCCCCGAAAGCAAACTCCCCGATGACAATAGGCCCTGATATTATGACAAAAAAAGCGGTTTTAAACTTCGTTCTCAGCTCGACGCAGCTCCTAATATGCTCGAAAAGATAGTGAAAAAGTATAGCATCGCCAGAAAGTATCGGATCCCAAATATGATGATGATAGATAGACCAAGCATATGCAAAACTCCTAGATGAAAAGGTAAAAAAGTGCCGCTCATAGCATCATCCATTATTAAAAGAATTACTAGTAGGAGAGACATGAAGCTGTCGTGACAGGCGTTAAGCATTCGAAATGAGTCACTAGGCTTATGGAGAGCTGGCCTTGGCCTTTGCAATAGTCGCTGCATTTGTCGCCTTGCCATGGCTACTCTCCCTTCGGCGTTTCGGAGCATCGCGGACCTTGCTGTGGGTGTGGCATTTGTATGCGTGTCGAAACCAGGTTGTTCCCTTCTTCTTGTTGCTCACGAGAGGCACCCAATCGCTACATGTGTGACAGAGTCCTTCCCAAACATCCGGATTCCCGTCCATTCTCCGCATTTCCCTTGGTTTCTCGAATGGTCTACCGGTCGCTGCGCTGATTCCATGCGTAAATGACTTGTCGTACCAGAAGGCTGAATTCTTGAGAACTAGCCATCGTCCAGGCTTACAGATACCACACCAACCCTCGCGTTTGTTGCCGTGTCCGCGGACCCAGCGGGGTGTGTAAAGATCGCCCTCGAATCGAAGATCCTGCTCGTGGGGTACCATTTCTGGATCCTCAGGATTCATATCACTTTCTGGCGGCATGATCTGTTCTTCCGACAGGCAAGCGTATAGATTTGGACATTCCACCGCGTACGGATGGTCTGCGTGGTTGTGAGATGGTATGTACCAGGGACTGCACATCAGTTGTGCAGGTACATCATGATGCGATTCATAGGGTCCGGGAAGAAGAGAGCCCATATTTGGAGGATAGCCCTGATGGTTTGAGGGCAAATATGACGGCGCAGGTTGGGGATGGGCATGTGACGGAGCACATATTGGGGATGAATGGTGCGAGTGAGGTTGTCCTTGCAGCTGGGGATCCAAACTGCTGAGATTGCCGTAGCCTGTGGAGACCGGTGCGGACCACCGCTTCTCAATATATGCGGTCGCGTATGGAGAGACTCTGTAGGGTCCTGACGGAGATGCAGAACCACGACCACGGCTGACGCTCCGTACAGATGGGGAAAGTGGCGTGGTAGCTGCACTGAGGGGAGTTCTGTTGTAAGATCCGTCCGTATCACCAAAGTAACTTGCAGTAGATGTAGTAACTGGCTCTGCGCTCGAAACATCATCTGACGGTCCGCGGTGGTCGAGATTTGTGTTCAGTCTTAGCGTCTCATGCGGCGTGGAGTATGGATAATTAGGCACGGGTAAAAACGCGTTTCCATTACTGTTGCTTCCATAGCTTGATCTTTTGCGGTCGTCTAGGTTGCCGCTTAGCATCGAAAAATCTGCTTGAGGACGCCATTCTTGATCTTCAGAAACTACTGTCAATACTGGCCGAAATACTGCCGCAGGCAAGGTGGATGTCTCACTCTCAATCTGCTCTCCATATTGGTGCGGGCTTGGGATATCGATTCCATTCGGAGCCAGTTGTGGATTCGAATGCGTGTCATCTTCCCAAGACGATATCGTAGTACTGGTGCTCGATGTATTCTCAGGCATGGTATATGGATAGTTCTCATCAGGGACTGCCGGCGGGCCTTGATTGGTGGGAGGTGTCCAGACCGGCACTACTGGATATTGACTGTTTGAAATGGAATGATTCATAGCCAAAGCCTGCTGCTGGTACCGAGGGAAGCTGTCGTTGATATTCGAAGGTCTATATGAATTCGCGTTGGGAAGTGCGTATCTGCTACCCTTGGTATGTTCCCGCTCGCTACAATTGGATGCATCATCAGCACCCCAATTCGTGATTCCTTGTGACAAAGCATCTTTCCATTTCCGTGAGGCGAGTCTTACTATGGTAGCATGGAGTCCATCTGGCTCAACGTTTGCATCTGATTTTTCTTGAAGATCCGAAATAATGTAACACAAAAGGTAATAAACTATCTAATGCACACATCCGTTAGCCTCATCGTATTCCTGGGAATCGCGTTCGTTTGTCTGATGGTTATTATAGCTTCTTCCGGGCGGACGGGAGGGAAGACAGATCCACGCAAGGGGTATCATCTTGGTGTTTATCTGGTAATGGTGAAAGCAGAAAGCCATCCACCAGCAACTGGCTGATGGGGTTATGACAGAAGAAAGAATCTGGAAGAAGTTTTCTCCGTTGGTTGACGGGAACGATATGCAACTTACAATAAGTCTAGTCTCTAGTAACCCCGCAGAATTGAATAGTATATTCGATCTAATATGCGAGCCAGCCGAATTAAAGATACAAGGGTGTATGCGTATTCGATATATCGAGGTTCTCGAGTTCGTATGGAGTTCTGGAATCTGGATCCGCACACAACACACCCACACACAAATACACTGTCCAATTAAGACTTATAAAAAACGTCGAGACTTTCTGCTCTCGATCCAATTGAAGCTGCTGGAGGTAGAGAGGATCTTAGATCGTTCTGTTTAGTTAATGAAGCTGTGAAGGCCGGGACGATCGAAGAAGAGGACCAGCTCTTAGGGATCTGTTGAATAGAATTGAAATATGAACTAATAAGGTACAACAGACAAAAGGTGTCAGAATGTAGAGCGTCTAAACGAATGACGGCTGGCAGCGAAGGTAAGGATGAAGATGAAAGGGAACTCGTGAACGGGAGACGTTGCGAAGCCACCGGGGTTTATACTTCTATGTTTCGGCATCGTTGTTGCGAGCTCTCGCGGTAGAGGGTGTGATGGAGGTGGTAGACGCAGACAAGGATATTGCAGCGGTGGCTCAAAGGGAGGGGTAGTATGTGTGTGTTACAGTGCAGGGGCTCGAAGCGCTGAGTTCCTGTCTGAAGCCTCCGACTTATCCCATTTCATCCTACCCTTTCCATTCCATCCGTCCAGGCAATCGAATCACACTTCCCCAGTGATTTCCACATCCTGCCCGCCCGCATTCGGCGACCTGCGCGTCTACAGCTCTGTGACTGCCGGTGCCGGGGCGTCTACAGTCTCTCGACTCATGTGGAAATCAATCACCCTTCTCGAACTAGCCGCTGGTACGGAAGGACTAATCGAAGCAATCCATACCCATCTCGAATAGTTAGTTAGTTAGAACCGTAAGGACTAGGTAAAGACGTGCGTACAAATCTTCTTCCGATCTGCCGAACGACTGACAGATGACGATGTATGAACTTGACAGTTGATTGATGATGTGCTGTTCATCCTTGCTTTGATGGAAGTCTCCGAGCTCGTGGTTGGTGACACCTTACATAAAAATGGATGTGTAAGAAGCATTTGCATAACCACAAGTATTAGACACAGTAGAGGCTATGTCATTCGACGCAGAACAACACAGCGGCAGTAATCCTAGATCCTGATGTCAATAACCACTGAATCTCTATTCAAAGAAACAACACTTTACGGTGTACACGACGACAACACTGTCGAGCGAAACTAATAACAAACAAAACAAACAAACAAACACATACGTCCACGGCGTCTGCTGAAATCCCATCACTCGCCCGTCCCAAATTTTTTTCACGACATAGCAACACAACCAGTGAGCGTTCCTCGCCTGACGCGGGCTTCCACCAACACAAAAAAACCCGCTCGCCTCTCTCCCCCCAAAACTTGGTGACACTCAAAATAGCTGGATATGGATTTCGAAATGTCTGATTCTGGGACCGCTGTCGGATGATACCCTCCTGAAACACCATGGGGGCAACGGTGCAGGGGTGTTCTCCGTTTCTGTTTTGAACTTTTCATTCTCACATCCGGGCCTTCGCCTCACCCCCAATTGTGGCTGCGGTGCTTGTTGGAGCCTAGCGCGAAACAAATTCATGACCTGCCTTGGAACAGTGGTGTGCTGTTCTAGCGATCGAATGTCACAGCACCGACACGATCTGCATAGGTCCCAAACGGGTTACACAAGCAGCCATGTTCAGTATGCACGGTTCCTACAGCAGCTCTACTTTTAACCTAGGTGGCTGTACTGTATCTTCTAATACTAGACGTATTATTCTGCAGGTACAGAGTGCTGCACCGTCCGGTGTCCGTGGACTTGGGCCGGCCGGCGAGCGGGGATATCATCCTGCAAGCAAGGTGGTGCAATCGCAAAAACTGCTATTTTGGAACCTTTTATCACCATGTACAGTACATGTACTCTGGCTTCTACTAACGACAACGGCCGACGAGAGAAGGTGAGAGGCGCCGCAGACTTACTTTTCTTTTTTTTCAAGAATATCGCGGCTCCGGGCGGGTGGCTGCCAGCCCATTTCCCATTGTGGTTGCTACACAGTCAGAAACGGGTGGTGCCAAAATAAGCATACCTATATAATCCTACCTGTATTCACTCATGTGACTCGGGAATTGGCGGAGAATTTTCTTCTTTTGACACAAAGAATCCTTCGCGAGGCAACACATTGCTGTCCTGGCTGGTTTCCATCCCCGCACTGTTTGATATCAGAGCCGAGAAAGGATATCGATCTATCAATAAACGCCCGCCTTGTGTTTTATCCGCCTGTGAGTTTACTCAGGCGAAGCTTCTCTGGGCCCCCGGCGGGCCGTCTGTCTATGGCATGGCATAGCTGGGTTCATGTACGTGCATACTCTGGGTAAACTATGACTCGACACCGTCTGATTGTTTCGGGGATAATGTCGGTCGTCTTTTTCGGCTGTTATCGCAGTGAGTGGATGTCCAAATGCAGTAGAGGAACTCGTCCAAATCTGTCGACAAGAATGAAAGAAAGTTCGATAGAACACGCACGCTTGGTCTACCTCAAACACGGCCCTCACCGCAGTCCAGGCTCAAGCAGCATTGACAAAACGGCAATTTCCCCCTCGCCGCCTTTTCTCCCGCTCTCGGTTAAGCGGTCCGCACCCACGATTTCGCCTAACATCGTACCGTAGTTAGTTCAAACGTGGCCGTGGGCGGGGTGAGGCGCAATAACTAATATTTTAGAGATTTATTTTCTTTCCTAAGCCTCAATGACCATTCCCCGGCACGACATCTTCGCTCACCGGTTCTCTCTTCGCTCTCTTGGTTCCACAGCAGCCCGACTTGATAAAATATCTGCCGTTAACTTACGAAAAAAAGCCCCAAACCCACCACTGCACCAAGCGCTTTGCCGATTTGGTGGCTCGTGCATCTTCTAAATAAAGCTCACCACATAGCACAGATCCTTACCCCTGCAGTGATGGTACCAGATTAGATACATATACATAACCGAGACGTATTCTAGAGCCGCGAGAACAGAAATCAGAAATCAGCATCTGCAGTTTTTTCTTCTTCTCTGCATATTCGGGACCCGAGGATTATGATGCATACTTTTTTCCAAGTAGTCCAAAATAAACTACACGCAAGGCATGTAGTCTACCTCACCTTTTCAATCATTATCCTTTGCTATCTCTTTAGTGTAAGATTGCAAGCCGCCTACGCGCCCCAGAGCACTTTCCCAGAGACAGGGCGGCTATTTTTGCTTTTGAGAGAGGGCGTCTGCGGAGCGGGCTTGTTTGAGCTTCCTACGGTTGTTCCCGTGTAGTTCTACTTTTAAAACACGAAAGTGAAAAAAAAACAACGGGAGGAGAGAACGGCACTGCGTACCTACCTCCTACCCTCTCGCTGATATGCTACCCGTATTCTTCGCTCCGAGGTTGCAAACCAAACAAACGGCACCGGTTCTATTAACAGACCAGAAACTTCATCAGCAGCGCTGGGTATCGGTACCGGAAATATTACCGTAATGTATAGTATGCAGGAAAAACCCACCCTGCCTGGCTGCCAGTTCCAGGTTGCGTACTGATTATTCTATCCTCCCATACATACCGCAAATAAGCCGTCATTTCTCCATATCTCTGCATCTTCGCATTCACTGAAGTTCCCTAACGGCGATAATCAAATCTCACCAGCCGCCTGCATCCGGGGGTTATAACGGAAACCAGTTCATCCCACAAAATATTATAGCCTTCCTTCCCTTTCCTCAGCGCTGTGCTGCGGCAAGGCTGTATCTGTATCTACAGGTCGCCGGTGAACGGTACCAGAACGTTGCTGCTTGCGCCCATTGATAAGCCACCCCAGTCTTGGAGAGAGCGGAGAGTAAGTTTAGTACCCGCCCACCCCGGTGTCACACCGCACCACTGGCCGCTTGCTTGCATAGACAGGAAGGCGAATAAATTCATGATATTCTCTGCAGAAGGGAATTGGAGGAAACAAGTGCTTGTGATATTCCTGCATACATGAATGGGTGTCACGCTGCCGAATCACAAGCGTCGAGCGATAGCATTAAGTTGGAGTTTGTGTAACCTCACTACGCACGCAGTCAACAACCTACGACCATGAGCCTTGCTTTGCTCTGCTAGCAACCACCACAACCACCAAGGTTCCCCACCATAACCACTACCACCACACAATCACCACCACCTCACCAAACAACAACAATGTCTTCTGCCGCCTCCGCCTCCGGCTCTTCCTCAACTGCCGCCCGCCGTCTCATCCACGAGCTAAAACAATACGAATCCTCAGTAAACACCAACGTCGCCTCCCTCGGCCCAATAACAGACACCGATCTCCTCCACTGGGAAGCCGTTCTCCTCGGCCCCCCCGATACCCCCTACGAAGGGTGTAAATGGAACATCGACATCAAGATCCCCGAGCGCTACCCTAGCGTCCCGCCAATCATGACTTTCAAAACTCCATGCTGCCATCCGAATGTGCACCTTAAGGTCTTTCCCCCCCCTCCCCTTAGTAAGCATGAGAATTGATGGGTTAGATACAGACAGGAGAGATATGTCTAGACCTGCTCCGCGGCACGGTGTGGACGCCCGCGTATACCATTGCTACCACGCTCGAGGCGATCAGTCATTTGCTCGCACAGCCGGAGCCGGATTCGCCATTGAATGTGGATGTTGCGGCAGTACTCAGGAATGGGGATGATGTTGGGTATGAGAGTTTGGTTAGGGTTTGGGGGGTTATGTTTGCGGGGAAGCCGCCGACTTTGGGGCGGTGAGGGGGAGGAGAGGAGGAAGAAAAGACAGGGGTTTGGTATTTATTGGATATGAGGTTGGGTTGTGTTTATGCATTGTTTGTGCGAGCGTTTTGTTTGGAGCTAGCGTTTTGTTTGGAGCGAGCGTTTTTTTTGGAGCCGTTATGGTTGGTGTTAAGAGCGCAACCAGTTAAGATTTATTCGGGCATACGAATAGCCCATCCTATCCTATCCTATCCTATCCCATCGCCGTTGAAGGGGAGGTAAGGAAACAGGAATAGAATATCACAGATATGCGGTGATGGTGGGCGATATTTATGCTACTAAAAGAGTCCAGATATGAAGTAGTTATCTATCTATCCCCCTCAGGAGCCCGATAATTCTCCAGCGTCACACACCTACGCGGCAAGAAAACCGCTCACGATGGTCTACTATGCGCCGCAGGTTTGTGGGGCAGCATGAACTTGTAACCACCAAGCGGAATACGCACGACACTGGAACAAGCAGCTGTTCGCAAAAATAAAAAGTTACAGAAAGCTATATATACAACACGAAACCTCGAAAGTATCAACTGAAGTATGCAACCACACAATCCCGCAAAATGCAAAGCTGATTATCGCTGAAATCCCAGCCGCCTCTACCCGATCCGCCCCTCCGCTAGCGCACGCTCCCTTTCATCAGCGCACTTGCAGTCTCCTTGCAATCCCCACAATATTCTTCTAGTCCTCCTTCCAGCCCGCCAAGCGCCGCCGAAACCATATTGCACCTTGTCATTTCCTGTATGATCCATCTCTCCCACTCCGCACTGACCATCTCCTTCTCTATGCCATTGACAAACCGGAGGGCGACCACCAGGTTGTGTCTCGCAATTCCCAGTTGCTCTTGACCCGCCTGCACAGCAGGACTCTGCCAGAACTTACTACCGCATCTCCCGGTAGCGTTAAATCTCTGCAGCGGCGCTACCGCATTATCAAGATCCCTCAGTATAATTGACCGCGCCATAATGCCATCCGGTCGCACTTGGACGTCCTCCAGAAACCGGTTAGCGCGGCGCTCAGACCAGAATGCTCTTGTCGAGCGTGTCGACAGGCTCATATTTGCTGCGACCGAGAGTGCTAGTAACAACAGTAATACACGATGCGCGGAAATGATGTTGCAGCTTTTCTTGACGGCGGCAATGATAAACATGACGACACTACTAACGGCACTTTCCGCTAGGCTTAGGCCGTTTTCTAGGACCATCTGTAATAGCTGGTGCTGTTTGATCGGGCGGGAGGCACGGAGCTGCTTAGCTGTGGTAGGCAACGATATGGTTACCGCCGTGACCGTTGTCTTGGAGGTTTCGGCAGGTGGTTGTGGCGGTGGTGGCGGTTCCTGGTTCCCGCCGATGGCTCCAAACATTGCAACGGCGTCGGGATTCTTTGAGTTGGTAAGTTTGCGGACCGCATCTGCGACCACGTCGCCCAGGTCTAGCGCGTCATTGTCAAGATCGTCGAGCGCCTGGTTCTGCACCATACCTGTTGATACGTGTCAACAAACTGCTGCTGGGACGGCGGCAAGAGAAACAACAGGCGAGTGGGGTCCTTCATACCTTTTGAAAATTTGGGATCCTTAAACCAATCCACCCGCGTCCAAATAGACAACTTGCTCTTTGACTTTGCCACATGTGTGATAACAATCTTGCTAACCATGATGAAGTCTTGTCGGTGGGGTAAGTGCCACGGAGTTTTGATATCGGTGACCACGTAACATCTGTGAATGAAAAGATTAGTATTCTAACTCTTTAATAAAAGGATTGTAACGGTGGGACCGACAGATGGTCCTCATGTTTTTCGATGGTCTGGTGGTCGACCACATCCGCCCTTTTGGTTCGCCCTGTGGAGTAGACTGGTCAGCAAATTGCCCCACTCTGAAGGCTACTTGGCGACATACCAAACATGTCTATCGATGCGACCCGGTAAGCAAATTGTCTCCTGGCCTTTCCCTTATCCAGTTCTTTCCAGTGCCCCTGGTGAATTGCTACCTCATTATCAGCCTCCGCCACAGCACGGCCAGCAACGAGACAGCTTACGTTGGTCTCGTCTCTGGGCGTAGAGAGTTTGAAAAACTGTTGACTTCTCTCCGAACATGACATGAAACAAGGCCTTTGAAGAAACATCAAAAACACGTTCCAGTGATTTTCTACTCATTCCAGGGGGTATATATCCCACGGGACCTGATCGTTGGAGCTGCTCAGCGGCTCCTCTAGCTGTAGCATTGTAAGCAAAGGTAACACCGAATAGAAAAGGTATCATATACCCTTTTCACCGCTGGTGGCAATACCATCACTGTAACACAAGGTTATTGCTGTTCATTCTAGATCTAGATCCAGGGGTCTGGACTCTCCAGGAGATAATCAAGGGAACCTACGTGTTGATCCGAAGCTTGAATTCCTCAGCTCCACCCCGTCGTTTATGTGGATCGGTATGTCCATCGAGATACAGACTAACATCCTCCCAGCTTTCTTCATCCGCACCTCTCTGTTCTATCTCATTTTCCATTGCTATCAACTTTGGCAAAAGCTGCTTGCTGGACATCTTAGGGGTGTCAGAGTCTTTATCGCGATTGGCATTCTTCACCAGGCAACACAATCTCCTCTGTAGTAACCTAAGCGGTTCTAGGAATATTTTAATGGTAATGAGCGTGTCTGGCTTATCACTACTATTTTCTCCGCCTCCTTCCGACTTCAGGTGGAGAAACAGATAATCACAGTCTTTATCTGGCACAGCTTTCACTTCGGTGGCAGAGGAAAGGGGTGTTACATGTGTAAACACGAGGCCGAGATAATGCGAGTAAAAGTACAAGTTCCGATCTGTCACAAAGCAACGTCCTGGGAGTTCCTGAGTATCGTTGGGACTCCATATTGCACGGAATACTATGGTGTAGAATATGAATTAGGATCATTTCGATACAGGTATTGAAAGCTTTGGTGGTTTCACTGGAGCTAGAGCTCGCAGTAGATCCAACTTACCTAAAAGCACAACGTTATCCCTTATTCCTGGAAACAGCATCCTAAAATGCTCATCCTGCATCTTTAATTCCAACGGGTACCCGGGAAAATGACCCAGAGAATCGTTGCCATCACTGGCGGACGGGTCTCTCCCGTGATCCAAACTAACCGTTTTTCTGTGTCCCCTTTCCCTATTGGCGTCTGAGATTCCTGCAACACCGCATCCTGAAGTGACAGTTGCTGCCGTCAAAAGGTTTGCCGGAGAGGGGGTGCTGATTAGCGTATTTGGAGCGAGACTAGTTGGTTTACTAGGTTCCGAAAACAATGCCTTAGATGAGTCAGGCTGAAAGGGTAAAACGTTATGACTAGCTGCAATCAGTGCCGATATCCCAGCTGGTGCTCCTGTGCTACCTAGGCCGGTGGGAGAAATATTGCAATCTCCTACGGCAGATGACGTTTTCCGGTGCTGACCGGGCTGTGGCGATGAGGTATCAAGGACCCGGGAGATATCCATCGACGCTGCCCGCGAGAATACACTACCACCAATACTAGGGCCCATTGTAGACGCACGCTCAATACCCAGCCCATCCTCGTCCCGACCATCACGGCGCAGGTGGCGTGGGAAGTATAGAGGGTTTAGCGAGAGACCGTCACCTGCAACGGGAGTAAGCGAGCTAGTAATGTTTCCATCGTGACCTTTGGTGATGTAAGCCGGCTCCGAAGGTGGCGCAGGGGCAGAGGGAGGTAGAATCGAGAATGCTTGTGTAGACGCAACGAGGTGCGAAGACTCCACCGCTGCTCTCTTGGCTTGTTCGAAAACGGCGAGCCACGAGGTAAGATCTGCCTGTGTCTCTGCCTGTAGTAAAATTGTGGTATCCTTTGTCTTAACCTCGAAACAAAACCTGCGCTCCTCTTGGAAGGCTGGTTTGATATTGCACAATAGTACGCCAACTTTCTCACTTTCCTCAGCCCCGCCGCCACGATAGCCTTGTACTAGCCATCCAAATATTCCAGCCTTGACGAAAAACCACCGGCGTATCCAGAGGCTTCTCGTTGGCTTTCCTGTGAGGGTCCGCATAAACAACCACCCCTGCTTCTCACTGGTCATTTCATCACCTTCCAACGCATGAATACCGGCCCGACTTGTCAAATATGGCACAGTGCTGGTCGAATACTCGTCTAATTCCCTGGCCGGCTGATATTCCCTCTTTGTTCTCCTCTCCAGCTCCGCCCTCGCCACGGTAAGCTGTTTCAAAAACACGCTCTCGTTCACTTCCATTGAATCATAGCACGAGCGTATCCTAACGATATCATACCCGCATCGTTCCAACAACCCCCCCGTATCTTTCTGTAGGCTCATCTGTTCCCTCCACTGGTTCGATATAGCCTTCGTAAGCAGCCTATCAAGGTTGCTTCGAAACAGGGGTGCCGCAGTGCAAAAGTCGAAACAGGTTTTAATGTACGCCTTCCGAGCTTCATACAGACCGAAAGCATCTTCGCGTAGTGCCGATGGCTCTTTCGATTTGTTCTGTGATAAGTACCGTGCAAGTAGTGCATCGTACTTTGTCTGGGCTGCGTCTAAGAGCCGCCTCGCATCCTGATTCTATACGTTAGCACCTGATCGATTACGCCTGGTCGTTGCAGCACAGTCATCTCAAACGAACCTTAAAGTTCTTAAGCTCCCCGCGTTGAAACGTCAGTAGCGGCTCTACGACCAGGTTCTCCACTTTCTTTGCTCCAACGATAATGTTTGTCCAGAACCCCTTGGATCCCTCGGCATATCTTTGCATTGCAAGCAGTGTATAATCATGGTCCACCACCGATTCGGATATATTGCTTGGGACCGCTCGCTGCAGGAAATTGGCTATGAGATCTTCGAGTCCTGTGGTAGCGCAAGGCGAGTCAGTAATGGCACAGCACAAGATTCATGCAACAGCGCACGGCACCTACCTAGCACCTCGTTTACCAGCTTTGTAGACGCCTTGATAAAGCCGTCAAGCCATTTATCAATCAGATCGACCTGCTCTGCGTAGTGTAGAATCGTGCCGCGAAAGGTGGGAGAGTCGAGGGATGCTTCTTTCAGAGTTGCAGGGCTGTAGATATCGCGGCTTGCACATGAGAAAGTGAAACAAAGCGAGCTTTCGAAGCCACACATGAGGTTTGAGTTAATTAGACTCACATTAGAGATATTGGACGTGCCATGATGGTGAAGCTTCTTGACACTGAAGAGAGGTGACAGGGAGGCTATGAAGAGAAACGGAGTCGAGGTAGGTCCTTTTTCTTTCTCCTTCGCTTTGCGGAGGTCTGTGTGCATGATATGCGTGGATGTCGACTTTGATTGAGAGCTCTATTTCAGCGTTTGTATAGCGCATACGTATGTAGTGTGGCTGCATAGGGTGATGCACTACTCACCAGCCACAGCTGTTGCCCAGGCCAGCCAATCAGCCCTACTCATCGCCTCATCTCTCAGCGACAAAACAGAGAGACGGAACCACAAGCACAATCGCCACGATGTCTTTCCAGCTCACCATCCCCAACACCTCCGAACAACTCTCCCCCGCCAAACCACACACTCTGTACCACATCCTCATCCGCCTTCCTATCCGCTCCTACAGCGTCAAAAAGCGGTACAACGACTTCTTGCAGCTCCACGAAGCTCTAACCACCCACACGGGTCGTGCTCCGCCCCTCTCCCCCCCGCCAAAATACTACTTCGGCTCCACAGTTGGCAACCCTACACACACCGAAGAGCGACGTGCCGCCCTCGAATCCTACCTTTATGCTATCCTCACCGCGCCCGATAGCCGGTGGCGCGACTCAGCCGCATGGCGCTCCTTCCTCTCTCTGCCCGCATCATGGAAGAGCCACACGTCCTCGTCTACCACCCCGGCACAGACATATTCCGGCGGTCTGCCTAGTGGACCCATCACGGATCCCACGCTATGGCTCGACTCGCACCGCGAGCTGAAAGGTCTCCTGCACGATGCGCGGATCTTCCTCTCGAAGCGGGACCAGGCGGTGGCGACTGCGGAACAGCACGAGGCGTCGGCAGCCGCAAAACGCTGTCTCGTCAGAGCCTCCGCCATCATCTCGGCGCTCGATTCTGGGTTGTCGCAATCCAGTAATACACGCGACAGTTGGGGAAAGGGGAGTGAAAAGCATTCGACAGAACAACTGCTCGAGGGTGAGGTCCGTCGGCGGCGTGACCTAATCGCTGCCGCCCGGCAAGAACGCGACGCCCTAGAGACGCTCGCAAACACGCTCTCTGTAAAGCGGCATACCAATAACAGTTCGCCTTCCTGTACCCCTGCCGACAGGAATGCGTTATTCGGGGCGACGGGAAGAAGCGGAGGTGGCAGGGTACTTGGAGCACCGTTACCGGAAACTAATAAGACCAGGGAATTGGATAACGACGGCGTCTTGCAACTGCAGAAGCAGATGCTGCAGCAACAGGACCAAGGCGTGGATAATTTGCTCAGGATTGTAAAGAGACAGAAGGAGATGGGCATGGCGATTGGGGAGGAGCTAGAGATCCAGACTAGGATGCTGGAGCAGCTGAATGAAGATGTAGACAGAGTGGACAAGAAGACGAGGGTAGCGAGGAAGAGGGCGGATAAGCTTTCGTAGGACACATACGAATGAGCTGCTTGGGGATGGGGGTTCAGTCATTGTACTACATCTGTTGTTTCTGTGTTTCTTAGTCTTATTTCTGCATGCGATGACGAAGTATTCGTGTTACGTTGTTTTGAGGAGTTTTATACATGGATTGTTTTTGGTTTGGTTTGGTTTGGTTTATCCACGCTCATTTCTCTCTTCTGTACAATTATCATAAGTACTCTTTGCTGGCGGGATAATGTATTGAATATAGTGAATGAACAGCTCTCACTCGGTTCACACTTTATAATTTCTCGACTCGGACATTTGGAGCAGTGGAAATTGAGTCGCAGAAGCCCCCAACTTCCAACCTAGATGGTAGATGGTTGGTGGATAACACCTAAATCATCTCTATTCTAGAGGGAATGGCTTCATTACCACCCATCTCGCACCTCAAGAGTATCACTCATTACGCTTCATCACCTTGCACTCGTCGCAAACATCTCAGTGTCCGAACCTGAAATACGACCACACTTTGCAGCTAACTCTCATTAGAGACAGTTTACGCAGTTGAGCTTTACAATTGTAGTTTGTTCGGTTTCAGAAGGCCAGCTCAGAATTCATGACATGTTGTATACCAATGGAAAAATAGGGTATAACATGATGACCAAGTGGAGGATGTAAATGAAATTGATTCTCAGTCACTTTGAACATGGCACAATGATTGATAGAAAGAACACCCAAATTCGTCTTGAACGTCGCGATCAGTTCCATCACACTAGATGTAATTATTTTTACCCAACCTGCCAACCCCGACAGCCACAAGAAAAGGCAACGGAATTCCATTTAGACTGTTCAACACCATAGACACCGACGAACCGGAAAAATAAAACTTTTATAGCAGGCAAGATATACACAACCTCATGATTATTCACCTTAACCTCATATTTAGTATCCCTCGCTCGAGACGGCGGGGAACTCAAAGATGACACTCTTTCCAGTGAGTTTTTAATAGACATCGCCGTAGGTGTCGACCTCGTAGTCGACACCAGTACGCTTCTTGGCGTCAAGAAAGACCTTGATGACCTTGTGTCCGTCCTCCTTGGTGCGGTTGCGCTTTCCGACGATTTTGATGGAGTAGGTGAGGTCGCTCAAGATTAGTGTGAACTACGGGATGAAAACGGGACGGGAATCTCGTCCAAAAACCGTCCCGTGCAAGTGCAAAAATGGGATTATTGGCAGCCAGTCAAAAGCACGGTATCCAGATGGGTTTTTTTCCGAAAATTGCACAAAATCGAATATTACTCAACAACCACTCAATGGAGAAAAGATCGGAGACTGCAGTATGATAGATAACTCCAAGGGCTATCTGTCAATAAAAAATTTTAAGTCAATTGGTCAAGATTTGAGGAAGTTGAAAATGTGAGTGAGAGTCCATGAAGCTAGCGAATTATTAACATTATTGTGACCCCCCTGTTTCGTCACCAACTGTAAATCAATTTCACTAGTACTGGAATCAAAAGTATATTTAGTATGCTAGCTATTGATGGGTACCAGTCTTGGCATATTTGGGCTGGTAGTTGTTGCAATAGGTAAAATTTCAAATTTGCAAAACTGGTAGACCCTCTACAGTAATATAACTTAGGGAATTTTCACCCAAGTGACAATTTATAGTGTCAAGAACCTACCAAACTGGTCCTGAATAGTGTACTTGTATGCCTAAGAGACTGACAGTAAGGATACTACGTTTCAGCCAGAAGTGGTGGAGAAATTAAGTGGAGTAGATAGCTTTCCTTTGTATTCATCTATTCCCCTATCAACCATATTTAAAAGTATGCCAATTCTTGATCAAATTGGACTCCCTTTAGTACTAAGTAGGTCTACTATTATAAATAATGTCTACATTATTATTGGATAGGTACTGGGGTTTGCTGAAGCCCACCAGAGGGGGGGGGGGAATTTGTTAGAAAAAGAGAAATAAAATACACCCCTTCCCATCAATCTGCAGCAGGTGCTAGCACTGTGTCAATGATAATGTGAAATCCACCTACCTGTACTAGTGATACTGTATCCAAAAGGGTGTGGAATTTGAACAAGAATTGGTTGACCTAGGGAGATGGCAGATTGAAAGACTTTAAAGAGAAGGAGGAGGGTATTGTATCTGAAATCCATAGCTTCATCAGTAAATATGCAAATTTACTATATTTAACCCCTACCTTCGGCTCCCGATGTATAGTACGCCGATACAATGATAATAATACGATAATAATGCCCTGTACCCAAGAAAAACACAATGCAAACCCAAACCGCAGATTAAGTAGATAGTAGAGGAATATATTACACAAGCACAAACTCTGTATACTCGCCCCCATACTCAGATTTCCTCTTCAAAGAAAGCAAGTAAACACCATCCAACACCGAGAGCTAGGAGAGAAAAGTCCAAAGTAAACAAACGCCAGCATCACATCCGCGACCGATTAATCCGAATCCTCCGTCAAATCAATCGTGAGCGGCTTCTTCCTCTTTTTGATGATATTCGAAGGTCCCGAATCCGCACGTTCGCGCTTCACCTTATCCTTGTTTTCCTTCTTCACATCTAGGTTGTCGTCGGATTTGCTCTGGTTCTACAGGCGGATCAGTTCACCAGATATGAGTTGGATGGGGCGGGAGGGGAGGTTTACGCGCAGCTTGAGCACTTCTGCCTCCAGCTCTTTCCGTGACATCCCTCGCACCACGCTTGAGGAACGGTGGCTGTTTTCCTCGGGCTCGGGGGAGAGTGAGGGGAGAGGGGTACGCGGGATTAGTCCGAGGCCCTTGAGGGCACCTAGGTGGGTTGTTACTAGCAGTGGTGAGATTGGAATGGGTACACAACGTACGTTCTGATCTGTAGCGAAACTTGATGGTTAAGTATGGATTGGCATTAGTGTCGATGTACCTTCCAGCAGCAAAATTTGGTTTTGTGGCAGGTTGGGGTGTGGAAAGTCTAGTAATAGTGTTAGTACAGTAGCGGTAAAGGGGCTTGGGGTGTGCCAACCCGATCGAATGCGCAATATCCCGTCCCTTTAGCTGCTTCTCATGCAAAGTAGTGATGCCTGTGGGAACTTTTCTCTGTGCATAATGACTAACACTCGACTCGCCGGTTTTACAAAATCTCAAGACCGACACGCAGATCTCCCCCAAGGCAAGGGTGTCAGTGCCCCCACCATCTTTTGGCTTTGGACCATCCTCTGTGACGTTGAGTTTCGAGAAATGAAACTGCCGTTGCACGAATCCACCACTTTCAGTAGCAGACACAGATCTGGATCGCGGGACTAGGCGTTCGCCTGGGAATAGCAGCATTCTGTCAGGGATTATTTCGCCGTCGAATGATAGACTGTAGGAAATTGCGTTGGCTGTTGGTGCAATCCCGATGTCGTTAAGTAGACTGATACACACTGAAAACTGCTGGCCTTCTTCCGATTTGATGTAGACGATGGAACAAGGTGAGCCCCCCACGGTGCCTCCAGTATCATCAGGGTCTGTGTACTCTTCGAGGTGACCGTTAGCAGTGCTGATGTAGCACTCGACGTTCTTCAAGCAGACCATCGTTATTGGCGTGCGAGCTTGCGTCGAAATGTCAGTCTCAGGAGATCTGTATTGAATCGCAGGATGTCAGTGGGTCAAACGAAGGTGATAGTACGTAGAGGTTGAAAGCGGTAATGAACGAAAGTATGCCCTCTGCAGCCTCACTCCAAGCAACCAATCAAAATATGGTACCACTAACCTTTTATTGTGGCCGTTTGGAAGGAGGAGGAGGTGGTGGTGGTGGTTGTGGTGGTGGTTTGTAGAGGAAGGTTGTAGTTAAGCGAATGGAAGGGTATCGTGACAGACGACGCGTCTAAAGTACCAAGCGAGGTCTTATCTGGTATCGCACCCAACCCTAACCTATTCCAACGTGTGACCACACTTCCACCCAATCGAACCGACAGCGTACGGCCAACTTCAGAGCCCAGGCAGAATATAACATCCTTTTATATGTTCAGAAGGTGAGGAGCAGTCGAACGTTATATATGATTAATCATAAATAAACTGGCAGTGCCCGAAAGTGAAGGCGGTTTGTTTGTAATGTACCACAGGGTAATATAACTGTGGTGTAATCTATCCTCAGCGTGATGTGCGGTGTGGCGTAGTAAGTACGCTGTATTCAGCCGCTTGTGGCTATGACATATTATTCCTCCATCCATACCGCCCCTCTTAAAACCCAAAGGAATAAAAGCAAAGTCGCGATCCCCACCAAGCTCCAACAAAAGAAACCGCCAAAAGTGAAGGCAGTGGGGAAGGCACCGTTAATTAGACAAGGAAACACACCAATCTAACCAATAGTATCTGTCTGGGAAGGTGGCTCTAATACTGATGAGGTTCATCTGCCTAATCATTATATATGCATGAATGAAGGCACCCCAGGCCTAGGCCGGAGTGGAGTTAGGGTTGCTCGAAAGAGAGGAGATGGAAATATGGATTAAATTTCATTCCTGCCGGTTCTGTGTCTATTTATAAGTGCTGAAAGCAGAGCAGTCATTGTGAAGGCAAAAGTAGTCTGTAGACTGCTTTGGATACGGCGTGGCGTAGCGTATCCAAAGCCGTCTACAGACTAAGGCGAAAGCAACCTCGTTCTATCGTTTGGTGAAAATCTCACCAGTCCAACCCGATATCTTTATAGCAACGCCCAAACAACCATAACGCCTCGCCGTCTATTGCGACTCCCACCTAATACATTTCCCCTCCACCTTGTGATACTCCCCATCCACCATCCGCCACCATACCAACCCTACCATCCACCTCCCCGCCTGCCTCACTCCCACCGTCCACCACTTCCACCACCTCGTCCTCCCCGGCCCCCGCATTGCCTTTTCATAATCAGAACTCCACAAAAAGCTCTGCGTCATCCACTATTCCAGCACATATCCAATTCCGGCGCCTATACACAGCATGCCCATTACCGTGCCAACTTTCCAGTGTGTTTCAACCTTGTAGTTATCCTTGTAAAACTTGGTGCCTTCAAAATCTATATACCAGCCTCCATAGCCCCAGCGCGAGCTTTTGCAGGAACACGAATTGTATAAGCCGAAGGTTGGGCGCAGATGGTATAGGCTAGCCAGCCGGTATTGGTAGTTTCGGCGAAGATAAGGGATCTGTGCAGGGCGATAGTGAGCTTGGCGGGTAGGCGCGAGATGAATGGCCAGGCGGATAGCTCGAGAAGTGTGCTGAAGGTGGCGATGATACCGAAAATCATGTCACCCCAGATCAGCAGCCAAGTCCGACAGTAGGAGTGTTGTACGAGATCCATAACGCGCCGAAGCAGGCGGCTGCGAGGAGCAGCCACGAGAATCCCGCCTGTCATAATTGGCGAATATCGAAATTCAGTAAACCGTGGGAGTAAGAGAGACGCATAAGCTCCCCGGATGTATAGAGGGAATGCCAATTGCGTCCGGCATCTTTGAGGAAGTCGTCCTCGAGTGCATTGAGAATTCAATGAGCAGCACCATAGTGCCAACGTCGCCGATCCTGACCGGCAAAGTCTCCAAACACGTTTTCGCGGGCAGAATCAGAAGTGTGAAGGAACGTGTCCGGGTTTGACTTCTGCACGGCTAGAAGGAAGGAATTGAGTTTCCGCCGAGTGTGCAGAGTGTCAGTAGGATTGCGATCTGTAATCGTTGATGCTAGGAGAATCGGGAACCATCCTAGCAGCAAGCCAAGCGCTAGATCATGCGCAAGTGCATTATCACCTAATTCCCCGAAGGCTTGGTGGATTGAAATGATGAAAACCACCACATACCAGAAGAGCGTGACCATAACCTGCACCACACCGCGAGGTGTCGCCGCAGATCTGCGGTCTCCGGGGATGGATCGAATAGGATGAAGCGGAGGAGCCGCTCAAGGTCCTGCTCTGACTTCCAATCACCAGGGTTGAAAGTGTATTGATTTAACACGCTGAAGAGATAAAACGAGTCTCTGATCTGTGCAAACGTCGAGTTTGGCGAATGAACGAGATGTGCGGGAGGTCGGTATTCGGTCGCCATGACAACGAGCAGAGCGCATCTCCCAGTCACCTATCACAGTGTCAGCAGACTTACAATCAAAAATGGGGGAGACTCACACTGATATTCCACAGCGTACAAGTCAACGATGCAACTGGACTCCCCAGCCACCGCACCGTTTGGTATACATTCCTCCAAACTGCTGTATTACTTTCGTAAGGAGCCTGTAGGAGCAGCCTCACTGTGGGGAAAATCCACGTTGTGATCGTTTCTGCCATTTTCTGCCATTCATTCAATTCAAACCCACCCCCGCACTCCTCCTCACAACCTTCATATTTGTAGTACAGACTACGGTTTTCATTGCGGTTATCTTTCAGTCCGCACACTGGCCCTTTCCACCGATAGTCTTCTCCAGTCTTCTTGAGCTTTTGCTGACACACGGTGAAGTTGAGGCCGAGGACAGCAGTCGCGAAGGTAAGAAACAGGGGGATGAGGAATTGAGTTCGTTTCGAGAGAAAGGTACTCATGGTGTGGTGCTGGAACCGGACCGGACCCGGTTTAAGAGCAGCAGTGGTATGTCGGAGGAGGTTGAATTGAGGGACGAGATAGTGTGTAGAGAGAAAGCGGGGGCTTGTGCAATTTATGTTAGGTGAAGTTGTTGCTTTTTACATCACCCGTCAGCACTCGACAAAGCTAATCTTTGGCTGTTCCAAGATAATGGGTGTAGAGATCTACTATAAATTGGATAAACACTCCCTTCTACTCTTCTCGGATTGAAGTAGATGACCGAGGAGGGTTGTTGGTCTTATCGTGCGATCGGCAATCTACATGCCTACCTGGTATGTGTAAGGTAGACTCAGGCTAGTGTAACAGAAGCAGTGGCAAATCTGCTAGTCTAGAGTTTATTCAAGTTTCACGTCGTGCATGCAAACTCCACGTTATTTGGATCAACGCACAAAAGGCCGTGCTTTAGTCACTGGAGCACTTAAGTACTCAGAAACATATATCCTCAGAAAACCGCTTTGAATGCTATGTCTCAGCAAGTGAGCGTAGATTTGATTCTCTAAGATCGACAAATGTAGGAGCACAACGGTTCGGCAAGTAGCCGGTACCACCGCTCGATTTATAAAGCAAGATGGATTCGTGCGCAGAATGTTCGACATCTGAGTCAGTCATCAAGGCAGTCTTCCTTTCCATTAACCAACAGCCATGGCAGAAAGGTATTGTACAGTTCCGTCGAGTCAAGAAAGCATACTATCCCCCAACACATTCTGATTTAGAAAATTGGTTACAATATTCGGGTAGCGAAGAGTGTCACTGATTGGCCAACTCGAACTTTACACGTCGATTTGCGGCAAACTAGAGGTTGTTTCTTTGGTCACGTCAACTGATCGACAAGGTTAATTGCTAGAATAGAGTATTGTAATCAATTTCCTAAAAAGAAACCAAGGCTTCCTGCCTATGGAGTTTCCATTCGAACTTGTACTCGTGGACAATCGTTAGCTGATTTTGAAAGCTCAGCCATCTCTGGGGACGAGAGAATCCCCAGCCTCTTATCTCTTCCACCACCCAGCCCTTGTGAAGCCATTCTCCTGGACCACCATATCAGAGGACATAAGGTGGCCATAGACTGGTTCTCCACCTGAAGCTGACCGTATTTACCTACTCTGAGTTAGTCCCTCGGAATATCAGAGGGTTCTTGAGCTCTTAATGAGGGTTAGAAGTGAGTCATTCAAGGGAGATTTTTCGTGTATGAATTCTGCATCCCTAGAAGCTTGCGTTTCAGGCGGTGTTTCCCCAGGGGAGCACGTAAAAGTAAGTACGAACTGGTACGAAATTGTATGAACTTGTACAGTCTCGTATAAAATGAGCGCATATGAACCTGTATGAATTTGTACGAATTTTACCGCTCGAACCAGAGCGTGCTGGCGATTGTAGGAGCCTGTAACTATGTGTGAGTTTATAGGAGTTTGTACAAATCTCTACAAATTTCTACGACCTTATACAAGCTCGTACGGAATTTCACTATTCGAACCAGGACAGGAACTAGGCCTTGTACCAGCACTGAATTATACAACATTTTGCATGCCTGTACAAGCTCGTACGTACACCACCAGAACACCCAGACCGACGGGTCATTCAAGCTGTGCTGTTCAATTGCGCACTAGCAACCCGACATTATGTGGGGATTCTCCTCTCTAGATACCTCTAGCTGCTTGCTCGTAAGTATTCTCCTTGAGTCTGGCAACAGCTTTGCCGAGAAACGCAAGCTGCAGATCCAGGACCTCGAAATGGTGGAAATGCATGTACATGTACTCGGTTAGCGGCGATCTCCTTATTTCCAACACAAAGGTTATGATTTGTGTCCTGACGCGGCTGGAGTATAACGGTAGGTCGTCATGGGCCGAGGTTAGGGTTCCCCACACGTCACAGTAGCCAGAGGTTTCAACATTGCAATAAAACTACAAAAAAAAAAGCCAACAAAACACGCACAAGCGTATTAGCCCCCGCTAAATATTTTCAACGATCTGGAGGGTCGTTGCTGCAGCTGCAATTACAATTCGATTTTTTTCTGCTGTCTCGGACGGAACAAAAGACACATCACATCATACATCCTAGACCCTTCCTTCCCTCCTTAGCATATAGCAGGTATCTAAAACGCACTGACTTCATAGTTTTCCTATCGCGATATTAGTATATGAGTGCTAAGGAAGGAACAGAGAGGAGGAACCTCAGAAAAGTAAGTGCACACTACGGTTCGGTCTGCGAATTTCCGGCCGGCGAGACTGTTAAGCGCTGTCTGAGAGGACTCGAGCGTTTCAAAGCGGACAAAAATCTGGCTGGTGTTAGTTTGTGGCATGGGAGAAGTGGGGGATGGGAAGGAAACTTTTCCGACGCCAGCGGTCTGTCGAGACCCACCGCTTGGGCGTGGAACTTTTAGGTCGATGAGTTTGCCGAATTTCTGGCATTCTTCGCGGATGTCTTGGCAGATTTCTGTTTTGATGTTAGCGGGGAAGGCAATGATATGATTGGGGGAGGGGGCGGATGCGAGCCTTCATATTCCTCGAAATCCATCAACTCTTCGGGCGTAACCATGTTGAGTAGTTGTAGGACTCTGCTCGCCTCTAGGTCGGCGCTGGTTGTTCCAGCCATCATCGCCATAGCGTTTACACCCATTTCCACACCTGCAGCCTGCTTCATTCCAATCGAGGCGCGCTGGACTTTGAGGGTACTATCCCCAAGTTCCATATTGTTTAGTCCTTCTTCTGCGATATCGGTAGCTTGGGGATCCAAGTATTCGCAAAAAGCAATTCCCTAAACATGAAGAAAGGTGACGAAAGGCTTTGGTTAATAAACTGTAATATCCTATTAAAGAATACCTTTGACTTCTGTGATGATTTTGGTGTGGGTTTGCTCTTGTGTAACGGGGTGAGGGGTAAGTCAAAGGTATGGTTTATCGTTAGTATTGCGGGAATGGTACCTTTGAAGATTCATCTGTGTTATCCTTCACCAGCACAAATGCCTTTAGCACTCCAAACGTCTTGAGCAGTTCGATCACCTGTTCATCCTGAAGATATTCCGGTATCCTAGATACAAGAATCTTATTAGGCGTATCAGGGACCGTGCTGCTGATCTGGCCTGATTCCGTTTCTGCGTTGTCCTCAACGACTAAGGGAACAATGTAATCCTTTGGTCTCCTAACTTCCAATTGACTGCCGCCAAATTCAATGCCAGAGAATGCTAGACACACTGTTGCATCGCTGGTATTTTTGAACTCAATCATTCCAAGGGACTTGTCTGTGTTAAGCTGCACTAAGGTTACTGGTTCGGGACCACCTGTAGTGACGTTAAGAGATGACAGAAGCCTATTGAAAAACTGCATGAGGGTATCTTCATCAGTGCCTTGCGGAACCCCGCTTACAAGGAGACGCTTCGCCTGGCGGGAGTTTGTCGGCTTCAGGGCGGACGCTGTGGCAACGCTGCTGGGCTGCGTCATGAATGCGTGGAGCCTAGTCGGATCCATAGGAGCCTGTCTTGGAGCACCAGGGAGTGGGAACATGCCTTCATTATTTACGTTAGCAACCGACTATCCCCAGAATATGCGTGTGGGACTCTACCTGACAGCTTCGCTTGTTCGGATGTGACATTCTCATAGCCCTGCGGCTTGATATCCCACATAGTCATTCTCCTCTTCCTCTCCGTAATAGGCGCTACATCAGTCAAATCCGGGGTGGGTTCCTTTCTCTTTGGCGGCGGAGTCGCGGAACGTCTGCGGTTGGAAAATGGATCTTGTCCTCCTGCTCCTCCACTCCGCCCTCCTCGTGCATCGTCGTGTCGAGCATTGCGCTCGGCGCGTCTGTCGCTTCCGCGTCTACGGTCGCCACGGTCGCCACGGTCGCCACGGTCGCTACCTCGTTCACGCTCATAATCCCTGTCACGTCCGCTACCATATCGGTCATCGCGCTCCCTGTACCTGTCACGATCGGCACCTCCCTCGTAGTAGTCGTCTCTCCTGGATCGGCGATGTCCGCCTGGAGACCGTGAACGCTCGCGGCGGCGTTCTCCACGATCACGGTCGCCGCGGTGGTCATGATGGTCGCCCCTGCTTTCCCTGTCTCTGCGACGATCAGAAGTCTATAACTAAGTTAGCGATGCTGTGCTATGTTTGGGAATAGGGGGACACGTACGTGGTAATCACGGGTGGATGAATGATGTCCGCCATATCTGTCTGTAGAACACGGCAGCAGTTAGGATTTGATATCCATTATGATAGAGCATATGAAACTTACCTCCACCTCTAGAGGAGTAGCTGTCGCCGCCGTTCATGGTTGCCCTGGTGGTGTTGGGGGTTGTGTATTGTCAAAATTCCTCCTTGTGGGTAGCTCCAGACGCTCTTCAACGACTCTGTACAAGCGAGGATAACTATTTGCAAAGTGAGGTAAGCGTGTTCGTAGGATACCCAGGAACGATGTTGAAGACGAAGTTGAATAGAGAAGCAACTTCAGTGGATGGGGCGGTGATGAGAGTAGTCGGGGCGCGTCTGGGCCTTCGCGTGGAAGAGACCGACCGGGTAACAATGAATAGCAGGCCAGCCTTCGCCGGGTTAGAATTCGAATCAACTTCAATTGTCCTCTTGACCCAAAAGTTGAAACCAGTTCCTCTCGCCATGGCTACTCGATCGCTCTACCGTACAGCTACTGCTAAGCGTATTATTGCAACTTTTCCTCGTACTGCCCGGTGCTATTCTGCATCCAAAGGACCCTCCGACCAAGCTTCCAGCACTAGCGCTTCCGAACCAGAAACCCACTTCGGATTCCAGACTGTGAAGGAGTCTCTAAAATCTAGCAAAGGTGATTAATTAACTGTCCACCGGCCTGCTAGATTGCTATTTTCTTCTATTGAACAACCCTCTTACACCCTTTATTCAGTCCATGATGTCTTTTCCTCCGTCGCTGCGTCCTACGATACCATGAACGATGTCATGTCATTTGGAATCCACCGGCTGTGGAAGGACCACTTTGTTCGTTCTCTCGATCCCGGCCGTAAGCCCGGTGGTCAACCATTAAAGATCCTTGACGTAGCCGGCGGCACAGGAGACATTGCTTTCCGGATGCTCGACAACGCAGCCAAGGTTCACCACGATTTCGAAACCTCTGTGATTGTCGCCGATATCAATGGTGATATGTTGCGGGAGGGCGAGAAGCGTGCAATGACCTCGGGATACCTTCCCTCCAATCGGGTTTCTTTCAAGGTTGAGGACGCAGAGACATTGAACAGCATTCCCAGCAATTCCGTCGATTTGTACACCATCTCCTTCGGGATTCGGAATGTTACACGAATCCAGGAGGCATTGAACAGTGCCCACAGAGTCTTGAAGCCCGGTGGTGTGTTTGCATGTATGGAATTTTCCAAGGTGTCACCAGCTCTTTTGGATGCCATCTATCAGCAGTATTCGTTCACCGTGATCCCGATGATGGGGCAGCTCGTGGCGGGGGATAGAGACAGCTATCAATACCTTGTCGAGTCGATCAAGCGTTTCCCTTCGCAACAAAACTTTGCTCAGATGATTAGAGATGCTGGATTCCTGACAGCTGGTCGTGGGTATGACGAGTTGACGTTTGGCGTAGCAAGCATCTGGAAGGGGATCAAGCCAGTGGAAGCACGGAAATGATATGACTTGAGTTGAATGGATAACAGGGATATCGATTGTAATATAGAGCGTTGGATATCCTGGGGCGTATCTTGCTTTTGCTTTCGGTGTACATAGACAACTGGCATATTAGGCGATGGGAATGGTATTCATGTAGCTGCGGGAAATCATGAATCTTTCACGCATCCACATCTGCGACCTTCCGATGAAGGAGGAAATGTCTAATATACACGTTTGGTCCATCCAACCTATACATCGTATAGGTGTTTGGTAGCCATATAATTCCGACTTGCCGGCATCCTTCCACCCGTCAATGCACCACCAACATCCAGCGTAACAGCCCCGAAATCTTCCGGCGATCCCAACCCGCCCCTCTCATTCCGTGTCAACATCTCTCTAACCGTTGGTGGTATGTACCTTCCCATATCCGGGTCAATGTCTGACTCCTTGAACCCTTCCTCAATAGCTCTATCCAGCTCAGCCTCGGTCAAGATGAAATTGCTCGCGTTCATGTACAGTTCATGTACAAGCTGCTGACGCTCCTCCGCCTTCTGCTTCAGTATCTTTTCCCTCCGTTCAGCCATTTCCTTTAGCCGTTCCTCGCGGCGGGGATCCGGCAGCCCCTTCGTCTCGATACGCATCGTGCTCAACACACTTGGCAACGTAAGCCGGACGTCTTCCGCCTCCGTCTGATTGAGCGCAATATCCCTCGCTTCATTTCTCTGCCTCAAAATATCCTTACGCTTTTTCTCAAGATCCTCTTTCCGTTGCTTCAGCTCCTTCAAACCCTCGCGGAGGTTCTGCCTCCGCTTCTCAGCCATGGCAAGGTGCCAGTTCTGGAACGCGGCGGTCTCGGCATCTGTAGGCTTGCTGGGGGGTTTGCGACACTCAAGGGTGGCGGCGGCAATGTATTTGGGTGTTCCCTTCTCGGGGCGACTGGGAGGGAATAAGTTCTTGGGCGTTGGGAGAATGCCTTTGGGTTGTTTTTTGGGGATGGGATTAGGGAGCCGTGCTGTCGGGATTTCGATGAAGCTAGGGGATTCGGGGCCGACGAAACGTTTTGTGATGGAGCTGAAGGTCCGTTGCAGGGACCGGGCGAGCGGTAGCATCGTGGGTATGACCAATCAATCGTCTATTGTTGGTGTTGAGGTCGTGAAGAGGTCGAAGAATTTGGCGGTGGTGAATGAGGGGCTTGGCGGAGGAAGCTTGGCAACCTTCAGAAAGTTTGAGCGAGTGACGCTGTGTGAATAACTGGTGTGCCTCACGACAGCCAGATTCCAATGCTGCTATTCCAATTGGCACGGTAAACGCTTTAATGCCTTAACATTCGATGTTAGATAACCAACATCGAGGGAGGCTGAAGCTATGACGGGTTCGAAGCATCTTTAGCGCTGAGTTACCCGGTTCCCTCCAATCAGATTTTTGGTTCCAGTTTCCGAGCTCTCCAACTTCCCCAGCCGTTCTCCTAACTTTCCCTTACGTCGTCTCTTATAACACTTGCCATGTCTTCCTTCTGGAACGCCCTCACTGGGAAACCCCGGAAATCCTCACAGTCGGACAACGTACCAGCAGATTCCGGTGACACAGCTCCAACAACCTCCTTCACCAGCGTACCAACATTCGACCCAGCCACTGCCGCCGATGTTTCCTCCTTTCTTACACCCGCCGGTAAAGATCCCACTACACTCCACCCGCTTGCTAGCCTCGGCGGCGACCTTACCTACCTCGATATCGACGATGCTATGCTTTCCAGCATCCCTGGAAGTCAGTCTGTTCTCCCATCACGAGGCTGGTCCGACGATTTATGCTACGGTACTGGGACGACCTATCTCATTGCACTCACAGTGGGAGGAGCATGGGGACTTGCGGAGGGCCTGAAGAAACTACCGGCCGACGCACCCCCACGTCTGAAGCTCAATGGAGTGCTGAACGCGGTGACCCGGCGTGGACCGTTCATGGGGAACAGTGCAGGTGTGCTTGCGATGGTGTACAATGGGATTAACAGCACGGTGGGTTACTACCGGGGGAAGCATGATACTGCGAACTCGGTCGTCAGCGGAATGATTGCCGGTGCGATATTCAAGAGCACGAGGGGCGTCAGGCCAATGGCAGTCAGTGCGGGTATTGTCGGTGCAACTGCGGGGGCGTGGAGTGTGGGCAGTAAGGCGCTGTTATAACATGGGGCGGAGGGATATGGAGCATGTGGTCTTTTCTTTCTTTCTCAACTCTGGGTTTCAAGGGTACATACGAAATGTGAATGATTGGCAGATGGGATGTATAAGGTGTGTGATGTGTATGGGTTAGGTTGGGGGAGGAAGGCGTTCACTGCTCCGCTACTTTTTTAGACATGGGCGCGGTGTTTTTTCCATTCGATATTTTTGTACAATACTGCGTGGATATTTCCCGCTTCACATCGAATAGTTTGTATACTAGTAAGTACCAAGTACTTTCTAAAGAAGTATCATCTAATCTATAGTGACGCCTAGCTAGTTGGTATCGTAACGTTCAATTCCAGATGTCCAAGATCACTTGAAAAAGAGACAGGGAGGTTGCACAGAAACGGGCAACGTCACATGATTTAACAACGCCTATGCCAGCCAAGTTCTGGATGAACCTTCCCACTCGCAACACTCCACCCCAATCTGAGCAACCGCACCACACCACAACCATCCGACTCTCCACCTTGCGTTAACCACAGAACCACATCCGGTAGCCTCCTACATCACTTGTCACTAATAAGCGCAGCCCTATACCCTCGGAGCACTCACTCCCTCAACTACACAATGTCATCAGAAGGCGGAGCTCCCAAGCCTAGCAGCAGCGTGAAGCTCGTGCTGCTCGGAGAGGCTGCAGTCGGAAAGGTTAGTCTGCACGTTATATCTATCCTCCGAACTCCTTCTAGCCAGTACCTGTAGCTACCTCCCGGCTATCGTATCGATCAGTCGCGTGGCATCGGTCGAAGCGATGCCTACCTCATTATATGTTGCTGGTATGAACACTTGCTGACTCTCGGAACTTCCAATAGTCTTCGCTGGTCCTCCGATTTGTTAACAACGACTTCCAAGAGAATAAGGAGCCCACTATCGGCGGTACGTCCACCATCCGTTTCAACTTCCGGATCTGTGGTCCGTGCACGATAACAACAGTATCGCTAACCTTCCACCCGCAGCGGCCTTCCTGACCCAAAAATGCGATCTCCTCACACGAACCATCAAGTTTGAGATCTGGTTTCACATCCCTCCTATGTCGGCTTAACTCACGCTAACGATCTCTCAGGGACACAGCAGGCCAAGAACGCTTCGCTTCTTTGGCACCCATGTACTACCGCAACGCGCAGTCCGCTTTGGTGGTGTACGATATCACGAAGCCGACGACGCTGACGAAGGCCAAGCATTGGGTGGCAGAGCTGCAACGCCAGGCATCGCCAGGAATCGTCATTGCACTTGTCGGCAACAAGTTGGATCTTGCGCGTCCCGAGGCTACAGAGGAGGAGGAGGAGGAAGAAGGAAGTGGTGAACGTGCTATATCTACTAGCGAGGCGAAGGCGTATGCCGAAGAGGAAGGGTTACTGTTTTATGAAACCTCTGCAAAATCCGGTGAGAATGTCCAGGACGTGTTTGAGGCTATTGCGAATGCGATCCCTGAGAGCACGCTCAAGCCGAAGGGTGTTGGACTCAGTGGCGGGAGGGGTGTAGCGGGAGGGGAGGCACCTGTGGCTGTGAACTTGGAGGATGTTAGGGGTGCGAAGGAGGGCTGTGCTTGTTAATCGTTTGTTGGTCGAGTGAGATCGTAATTTGAGTTCTTTCGCGGAGGGAGGTAATTGATCGCAGGGCTGCTTGCTTTTATCTGCCCATGGTTTTTTCATTTCTGCGTTTGTTTGTGCTTGCGGATGGATCGGTTCTTTCTTCATTTGCTCTTTTTATGGACGTGATTGCTTTTTTTTTAATCGAATATAAGCGTTTTAGTTCGGTCTTACCTTTGATGCCTAGGGGAATTCGGGTGATTGACATGATAGGTTTCTTAAGAGAAGAAATAGCAAATGCGAGGGTGGAGGACGGATCGAGTGAGGAATATTTGATATCACAGCAAATCTGGGTACAAAGTCGGGATATCCCCTTCCGGGGCACTTTGATGGTTGGTACGTCTGGCCTCGAACCCATCACAATAGCAAGTTGCTTTAATTCTAAAGCTTAAACTCCTTAGCCTTTTCAACAATTTCGGGCCCCTTGAACCAGCAACAATAATGGGATAGGATGCTATAGCTCACATACTCACGTCCTCATAAGGCCGGGAATGAAATCCTTCCTTCCGCAGCTTTCCAGCTCGCAAGAATCATCACCATCATCAGCATATACTTCAGTCCCAAACTCATGACGTCAACACCCTAAACACAAACCCAAAGCCAGTTGGGCGGGGTAAAAAGGACCGTTCTGTGATTCCTCTTCCCTCTCTTCTGTTTACTAAAGTAACGATGGTGTCAGATTCGAAAATAATCGTTACTACGACAGACGAGTTTGTGGCTGCCAGATTGCCGGATATGAAAGTTCCCAGGAGGCAGCAGGAGGGGGGTGCTGTGGATACTGTTCCTATGGTGACTACGCCGGCAGCAGTTCCGACAGTTCATCACGTCTCACCCCCATCTCACCTCCCTCCTGTAACTCTTCCAGCTGCGGTTGCGGCATTGAGTTCCAGTGTTCCAGCGGTTCTCTCACCACCATCCCTGCAGATACACTCACTCGACGCTCCTTTGCCGCCTCTGGATTCTGCGGTGACAATAACAGATCCCTCCCCGCCTCCGTCGCAGATTTTCACCCTCGATGGGCCTTTACCGCCATTGCTTGGTAGTCCGGGACCGGCAGTATTTACACCGCCCTCTCCATCCCCATATGCACCTCCCGCACCCCCGATAACCACGATGTACCAACGCAACTCCGAGTGGCATCCGAGTGGGTACCGACAGAATGTAGCTGTGGCTGCGAGGGAGGAGAGGGCGGAACAGAGAGAAGGGTGGTTGGTGTGGTTTCGGGAATGGGTGGATGGGGTTAATGAGAGGCTTTTTGGGTGGGTTGAGAGCAGGGGTAGTAGGGGGTAAAAGATTTTTGATGAAAGTAGGGGGTATATATGAGTAGCTGAAGTGAGATTTATCGAATACTTTAACTGCCCAAACTAGTCGTGTTGTGAGTCTCAAGCTGGATCGCGATGCTAAACTTCGGTTGGGGGTGAAGAGGGTAGTGGTGGCCTCTCAGATGATGGATGCATTCCCCGTAATGTAGATTCAAAACGCTTTGCTTGGAAACGCACCGAGTCAATCATCAGTGTTCGAACTTCTTCACTTGCAGCCGGCTCAGAGCAGAGATGAGGATGGGACGTTATAGACAACCCTAACCCGTACAGCGAATATTGATTGTTCTCGTTCGATATTAAGTTGGGTTGCTTGGGAATATATAGTTGCTGCTCACTGAGCGGCGGGGTAGGGTATTCCTTTCGTGGTGAAGAAACAACTCCTCTGGTGAAAGAAATGGTCAGAGGGCATTGTTTCATTCCGGGGAATCTCAGAATTTCTTAGGTGTCACACAAGCAACCCGCGGAGGCAAGAGCACCACCCGAAATACAAGCCGAACTGGACTACCCAACAACGAGGCACCACTTCTCCCGAGATTCTTCTGACAGAACTTGGGCTTAATATGAGTGTGGGGTATTGCGACTGCTGATGGTGTGGTCCTCGACAGCGGGTTTAGGAGGATGCAGAGGCACAAGCAGAGCTCAGGGCGGGGTTCCGGATGAGACGCCGTTTATTTACTAGTACACTTTACGACATGACCGTAACCATTTGATTACCGTTCCACCCCCAAATGGTCACTTCTGGGCTGCTTAATGACGGTATGAACCTCGTCTAAACAATAGATTGGTGACTGGGTTCATATGGACTACACTGCTAGCATGTTTCCGACGAAGGTATGTGCTATTTGCGGAGATCTCGTACCTGACCCTTGATATTCAGCTATTTGTCCAATCGCTGTTGCAGGCGGGATACAAACGCTTGCGGGGTGTAAATAACCCTAACCATGAGACCGCGGCACCCTCATCACCAATCTTGGAGAAATTCATTGCGTATAAGAGTCATAGCTTCTCGCACACTTGCTATAAGAATGGAGGGCCGATCCGAAGTTCTATTTTTAACCTCAGACTTGGCAATAATCTTGGCTTTGAGGATCTCTGTGGCATTTTTGACCTTCCTGTTGTGTTGATTGCTGCATTACCATGAAGATTAGTGATTGGCTGTTTGGCTGGTCAGCTGGTTGTGCAGAGATGCAACAGCATGCATCTTCAGTCTACCAGTGTGTTTGTATGCAAGTACACAGATGAACAGAGTTGGGATGTTGCAGTTAGTGACTCACCCTCTTTTTTGAGGGTATATAAATTCAGCCTTCTTCCCTGGGGGCATTTCTCAGTTGAAATTCCTCAGATCATTGTTTTGGGTGTGTGTAACCATCACCATAACCATCACTATATCCATCATCACCACACCAACCCTTCCTAGTCATAACCAATGCCTCCTCTAAAACGCAAGAAGACATTCTTTGAGATCATCCGAGGGCCGCGTATGGGTCCCCTACATGTCAGCCCCTATAACCGCCCCTACATCGCCACCTCTTCCAACCAGCGTCGTTCCTCCACTACCCTCGCGTCCCCCACCTCTCCCAGAGCCACCACTATCACCGCCGTTCCTGTCATAGCAAAATTCTCGCGCGAAGGTTCCTTGAAGCGTCTTCAAGGCTACAGATCAGTCATCACCAAAGTCCTAGACGATCGCGGGACCCCCTCCAAAAGCGATCAGCAAATTCTCATCAATCATCTACTCAAGCTAAGCACATATGGATTTGAGTACCCGGGCGAATTCGAATCATCGCAAATTTTGAACCCAGTAGAGCGACTATGTGACTCGCCGGCGCCCCGAGAGCGATTCGGCAAGACTGTTGTGAGCATGGCACGAGAGCTGCGCGAGAGATGGGAGAAGGGTGATTTCCGGAAGCGCATGCTGGAGACTCTGCCGGAGCCTGATCCGACGCCCGAACCAGAGGACTACGAGACAGATTCAGAATGGGAGTCAGAGCTTGTGCCAGTACGCGTGCCAAAGCGTTTGCCAGAGCGCATACCAGAGCGCGTAGTGATCGATCTGGAGTCAGAGGACGTCCCAGAGCGTGAGCTTGCGCCATTGCGCGTGTGTGTTCCAGTGCGCGTGCCAGTACCCGGGCCCGAGTACATCTCTATCTCAAGTGACGATGAGACCGACGACGACGACGAAAACATGAAGGACGAGGAAATGAACCACTATAGCCCAATGTGGCGGGGTATTGTGCGGCGTTTTTGCGACAGTGGGAGACGATACCTCACCATCGCCGATGGCGTACAACGCCCCTCGGATGTTTTCGGCCACAATGACATCCCCGTCGGGACGTGGTGGCCTATGCAAGTGTGTGCTCGACGTGATGGAGCTCATGGTGCTCCAATTGCGGGGATCTACGGGCAAGTTAGCGAAGGCGCCTTCAGCATCGTCTCCTCTGGCGGAATTGGGTACGAAGATTCCGATAAGGATTGGGGTAATGAGCTCCTCTACTCGGGGTCCAATGGGTATAGACGGAAGGGAGCTGCTTCGGCACTGGTGACGACAAACGACACGATGAAACTCATGAGAAGCCATGAGCGGAAGAAGCCGGTGAGAGTCATTCGAGGGAAGGGTGCGAGTAAATGGGCATCGTCTGTTGGGCTGCGGTACGATGGACTATACATGGTCGAGAGTTATAATACGGCATGGAGAAAGGTGGTAGGTGGGAGGGCCGGGGAGGAAGAGGAATTTTGGCAGTTTAAAATGGTGAGGTGTGAGGGACAGGAATCGCTAGAGAGTATTGTAAAGAGGAGCCCAACGAAGGAAGAGAAGGCATTCAGAAGGTTTGTGCAATAAACGGGGATCGAGACTCATGATAGATATCTATGCTGCATCGTGTGCCAGTGTCGCGCATTTTTTTGTTCATCTGGGTCAGTCGAAGTAGTAATATTGTATATATCACGACGGTACGAACTTCCGTTTTGCAGTTGTGTCTGACTTTGATATCAAGTTTAGCAAGGTTTAGTTAAATTATGAATGATGGAATGAAAAAAAGAAAGTTATCATCGCACAGCCACAAGCATTATAATCACCCACCACGGTAAAAGTTGGCCATACCGTTACCCCATTCCGCAAGAAGTACAGTTAGAAGTGGAGCTTGGGGAACTATTGCGGAATCCAACTGCTTTCAACCGCTCTTACGATGGAATAAAACATCTTATTGACCATAGGCGAATGAAAACCTGGTTTCCACTCTACTCTTCATTAATTTGTGAAGTCTACTTCAATGATCGGTCGACACCCTCCTTTGGATCACATACGTCGCTACCTCTTAAAATTACATAAGCAAGGGAGCAATTGACAAAGGAGTAAAGTACATAACTCGTAGATGCTATTATCCCTGGACGCGTAGCGGATCTAATTTGATACAGTGAAGGAAATAGTACCCGGTTGTTGAAGTGCCATTGCCACAGATTTCCGGCGTGTATATGTTTTCTCGAAGAAGGCCCCGGCCGGATCCTCATCTGGACCAAAGCTCCGACCGAATTGATACACCTGTGCACATCAATACAAGCCATAACTACACAAACGACCAATCCTGCGAGATTTAGACGAAAACTGTAGCCTATATCCTATCATCTGTATGCTATTAAAGCTTGAGACCCATCCAGACCTTGATATTACATAGGTAAAACACCAGAGATAGCGCCTGCGAACGCTCTACACTGTGGTTAACATGAAATCAACATAAGACCTTTGAGCACGGTTGGTGAGAACGTTGGTTGAAAAGGTCACTATGAGCGTTTTACAGACGATGGGATATCAACATTTGCGTAGTACTATACATTTTAATCTGGTGGCCACCACCATTTACAGCCCTCAGCATTCATTGGAAATGGCAGATAATAGCCCTTAGAGTTGTTTTTAATTAATAACTAGTCTGTTCTCACTACCTCTAAGCGTATTGTCAGGGCTCCGATCACAAATAATCACTCGCCGAGGGTTCGGTCTCGAGTGCCTGGTATCATTCCTCCCTTGCCATGCTTCGTTGTCGATCCCAGTTGCATCGTGAATCACATTGATCCATATGTTACTTTCTAGGGGGAAAAATTTCCTCAAGTCAATGTGAACTTGATTTTTCCATTTCGAGACCGGGATCAGCCCATACCCTTGAAATTCTGCTTTTTTTTGTTGGGTAGATAAGCCGGCAGTTAGTTTACCCAAGTACCCAACGGGCGTGATCATGATCTGCATTTCGTCAACTGAGTCTCGTATGACATTGGTTCAACAATCTCAAGTGTGGAGCTCCAGATACGACCATGTAAACTTTCATTCACGATGTGATGCGGCTGCTTAACGGATTTAATTTATATTAACATATCTAACAGTTCTCTGGAAACTGATGACTAATTGCAGTAACTCATTAGCTAGAAATGGGGAAAGAGGGTGCCTAAAGTTTTCAAAGTTACCTACCATTGCACGTATAGTGTTCAGTCTACTATTAAAGCTCCCTTGTTTCACTGCAGCCGTCATGTCAGTCGGCCGTAATGCTCGTCTTCGCCGGCTTTGTCACTGCTCAAAATGCACTCCAATCGCCATACTACTACTACTCTACTTCCACCGCCAGTGCCCGTCCTGCCAATTATGTAGATTAGATATTTAACTTTACGGAACATACGACGTGTATTTCCCTCATCCAACTTGTACATGTACAAGGAACCCGGGCGACTTTGGCTCGTTCTCAACAGTTAGTGTAATGAGATGAAGCGCAAAATTATCACTCGGCAGAAACTTCCATGGGTCACATTGGTGGTTCTTGATCTCAGTGAACTGAGTGCTAAACTCCACATTACCAAAATTGATATCAATGCAACAGCTTTTACCCCTTCACAAGCATGCTTGGATAATAAACATGCCGGGGCGCAGAACGGTCACTCGGACACCGCCATCTTAGAATTATGACTCCAAAGCCAATGCCCCGTGGTCAAAAAATGCCATGCCTTTTGATCTCTCGAGCTCGTCAACAAACGGCATAAAGATCTTTACAGTTTCACTGAACAAATTTTGCCAAGGAGGGCTGTGAGAGGTACATGCGTGCAAACGGCGCTGACTTGCGAACTGCCTAATTATACGCAAGGTGAATTCGAAGATGCTGAGGCGTATATACGAGTAATGCTATGCCGTATACGTTCCGGGTGCTCTAAAGGCTATAGCTATGACTATATGCAGGATCAGGTATACGTGTAGGATTGCGCAGGCTCACTAGTTAATTCTTGGCGGTCAGTGACAACGTAACGAAGCTTATGGGCATCATAGGTCAATCTCGTACTACGTACGTACTACGATAATATCACGGCGCTGCTGGGTTGGTAGGGTTTGCGGTTCCGGGACTCACCAGTTGGTGTACATGCACAGTGCCTGATAACAAACAAGGTGACAGCTGCAGTGAGTGCTTGACCATGAGACATGTTCGAATGATCATGGCAGCACCTCAACTCTAGAATAGTATATACTTCTGCCCTCACCGGCCCTCCAGATCTCCATATGTCAAAGAACTTAGTTATAATCACAAGCAAAAGTCCCATAGAGCTCTAGCCGTATCTACAACTTGCTAACACCAACACCAACACGAGATCGAAACGCTCACATCCTCCGAACAAAAAACGAGACAGATGCGGATAAGGAAGGAAATACTCCGCAGTCAACACCCCCATTCTCTGTACGAATAAACCCAAACTTCAACCGCTAAGAAAGCGCATATAAACTTGTATATAACAGCAACACCCACCAACGCCGATTAGCATCACAAAGAATCAAAAAGCCAAGAGGGAGAGGCCGATGACACATAGGAAAGGGGACGACAGGCAAAATCTAGTTCGTCCCAGCCCGCAAACAATGATTAGTAGTAATTTCTTCCTTAGAAGAAACTGATATCATCCAGCCAAGCGGCGGTTAGTCACCGCTGCTGCCGCTGCTGCTGCTGTTGACTTGAATCCATACCCCACATCGTTGTATCGCCAGTCATCAAATTCGCCATAATATCCATGTCCGCTGGGGCTCCCGCTGTTGTTTCCTCCATCCCACTGATCATGATGTCCTCAGGTGCCATCTGAAGATCCCAGCTCTGATTCTGCATCCAGCCTATATCCACTCCCTGATCACCACCGCCACCACCACCACCACCGCCAGCAGGTGGCATTCCAACCCCCGCACCGTACCACTCTGACACTGATCCATGTGATGAAGGTGACGAGCCCAACGCTGTGGCCATTGATGGGACTTCCAATGTATGGCTATCAGCAAAAGATCGAACAGAACCACCGGAAGACCTTCGTGGGCCGTCGTGAGGAGAGAGCATGCGGGATGACGCAGTAGCTGAAGAGTATGCCAGTGTCGAGTGTGCCAATGCGTCAAATCTAGCTCGAGATTTCTGAGCTGTCGGCCAGTGCTGGGCCAGATCCGCCAAGAGAAAAGAGCATGATTGAATCTCCTTAGCGAGAAAGTCATTCGCTACTGCATCCTGAACCTCGCGGCATGTCCGATGGCAATAGAGCATAGTGATACCGGAGAGAAAAATGAAATACTCTGTGAGTCGGGTGTAGGGATATGGTGGCTCACTGTAGCGTTTTGGTTTGTTGTATATCCGTATAGCTTCGACAGCAGAGTTAAAGCACTGCTGTAAAGCATATGCTGTAGGCCGGGGAAATATGGGACTGGGCCGGAATAGCAACTGGATGGCTTCATGAAGCTTCAATTCTGCGAGTTGTCCACCGGCGAGTTGGCCAGAGCATGAGCCGGAAGCTCGCCGCATGCCGCCGAGCGAAGTTCGAATTTGTTCTTGGAGTTCAAGTAGCTGGCGATATGTTTCCATCTGCCAGTCAGGTAGGTCTGCGTTCCATGAGGAGGGAGTGGATGGAGAAACCCGGTATATCGTTACTTTGATCCTCGATAAAATCTTGATTATCCGGAAGATATAAATTGAGTAACTGAAGCTAGCTCTAGAAGTACCTATTGATTGGGAAACAGTGGGAGGACGTGTTCCTAGGGGTAGATTCGAAAGCTCTTCGTCGTTGTCTGTGTCATGCGGAAATTCCACATCAAAGGACTCATCACGAATCGAGAACGGTCGGCCAAGCGCGACGCCGAGACTGCGGTCCAGATTGTATGCGCTCCAGAACACACGGCGCCTGAGAGCTGCCTTGCATTGATCTCCAGGCACATCTTGGACCTTGCGATGCAGACCCAAGTCGACGCATGTGGCCATGATGATCGCATTCAGATACCACACATTCCAACCATTCATTGCGTAGAGACTCTGCATAGCCAAGAGTAAAGAAGACTGTGCGCCTTGTAGACTGCCCGTCAAGGTTATGTCGTTCGACAACAGCAACGCTGCAGCGTGGTATCCCTCGCTCAAATCCCTGTGTCTCCCCAATCGTGTTGACACTATATGTTCTCCAATCGATAGCACAAGGAGTACGTGAAATCGAGCCGTGGCCAGGGAAAAGTTTGGGGGAAGATTCGCGGTTTCGTCATAGTACACAGCTTGTAAGCACCCATCGAATGTTGGTTGGTGAAGGAACGGGTATTGTAAGTGAACTGTTTCGAAATACGACTTCGACAGCAACAAGCAGTCATCCATTTTCGGCAGCTGAATTGGTTCAACAGTTGAGCTTGGTATGTGTCTTTTAAAATCTCTCAGGTCCTCATCCGACTTTTGAAGATCAACGCCTCCGGAATCCGCAAATACCATTCTCGCGAAGCTAATTCCGGATGATGATCCCACGTATTTTGCCTCCTCTGATGCAGATAATGACAAGAGGCCAACTTCATGAGGCAAAGTATCTCGCGGTAGTAACAGAGGGCTTGAGGGACCAGGTGATGGAGTAGGTGAAGGGCCGACGTCGGAGAAGGTAAACGGACTCATAGGCTGTAGATAGCCAGGGGACACGCCGGGCGACGAAAACTCGAAGGAAACTGGGGTAGCGCATGTTGATGCTGGTGATAGGGCAAAGATAGGCGATGATGTTGAACTTATTGATTGAGATGGTTGGTTAAAATCCGGTCCTGTAGTAACTATTCGTATAGCTGGTGGTGATGGTCGTGATCGTAGTTCCACCGAAGGCCCGATGCCTAAGTCAACGCCGGGACACCGCGCCCTCACGACATCCTCGAGCCATTTAATCCTATTTTCCAGCTCAAGAACATGACTGGGAAATAAATTAGCCACTGAGTAGTCGCTTAGAGATGCGAATCCACCCCAAAATCGCGAATGTTTCCAAGTAGAGTAGGAGCATCAGTTGAAGGAGCGGTCGGAAGACACCGACCACTCTCTACACACCGCCACTTACCTTCTGGGCATGTTATTATCACCAGTCCTATCCACCTCGATACACTCCACCCCGGCCTTGACACAACTCCGGCATGCTGGAAGCGCTCCATCACATCGGATTTTCCTGGTCCGACACCGCTGACAAGCAGTCACTATCTTCTTTTTCGGAGGATTCGGAGTTGTTCCCGTCGGAGTTGATAATGCTGAAGTCGAAGCTGATCTAGACCTGGCCATATGGGGTGCGGGCTTTGCAAGAGTAGCTATCTGACCGTGGCCAACTGGAGGACCTTGCCCTGGATGAGCGTGCGGAGGCCATCCCGAAGCTGCACTGAGCGCACCTGCTCCACCCATGGCGTGCGGAGCTGGTGGCGTTCCTAGGAAGCCATGCTGCACCATCTCAACGTCTTGATGCTGGTCAACATCTTCGTATGATATCGTGGGTACAGACAAGGTACGACGTTCCCGCTGCATCTTTAAGACGCCAATCGGTCCGATCAATCAACCAAATAAACAGTAAGTAAATAATTAACTGCGGGTGATATAAATAAAATAAAGGAACAGCCGATCTGCGTCGTTCAGTTTACTTTTCCTGTTGATGTATAGCTGTGTTTGGTGTGGCGCACAAGTGTTGTGTCGAGTATAGACGCTGTCTCGTTGTAAAAACGCCTCTGCGTACTCCCCGGATATGTTCCTGTGCCCACCCAATCCCCTTCAAGCTCCCCCGCTCTTTGTGCGGTGCCTCTTTCGCTTCGCTTTTGCCCTTTTCCTCTATCCTCAAATTCTGACTAACCAGATGATGAATTTCCGATATTGATTGTTGTTCCGTCCGCTTGGATAACGACTTCAGGACTTATGAGCAAATAAAGTCTTGGACTTAGTCCAGGAACATTTCTGTCGTCTTAGAATACCGCACACAAGAACTTTACCGAGAGCTTGTCGCTGCCGCTAGGATGGGATGAAAATCGGATGCCTGTCGCAAGTGGAAACCAAGTCGAAAAGCTTCAACCTTGGATCGCATCCGGACGAGAGAAAGTCGACAGTTCAGATCCCCTTCTGTTCAAAGCTTAGGAACAACAAATGCTGATGCGGTCGGGCAGAGGTGAGACGTGAATTGGACGTCCAATATTCCTCTGGGCGCTAGCCAGGTCAGCGCAGAACGATCCAGTGAGGTGCGTGGATTGTGGGTGATGGTAACGTCGGAGGTTAACCTTAACGGTAGTTACCACAACCCAGACAGCGACGGCCATCATACATGAAGGCAACCGTGAAAGGTACGTTTGCGGCTTGACTGACCTACTTACTGAAAGGATAGGTATGGGCCTGGATTCTCCTTGTCTGGAGATGCATATCTTGGCCCTTTGGGCTCCTAGGTAGATTGGGGCTGTGCAGCCAGCGGAAAAAATGTTAATAAACGGCCTGACTAAACCAGCCAGCCAGCCAGTTCTTTCACTTTTAACGTAATCATTAATTCAGTAATTTCGTCGCCACTCGGCTCGAAAGACCTCCTTAAGCCGCCAACAAAGTCAGTGCACTTTCTGTCTTGCGATGACCCGTGCTTTGCCTAAGGGCTCCCTCGGCTTGGTGATACACAAGGTTTGTAAATTCCATCTATATTAAAAGACCTTGGCGATATGGACCTAATTGATCCCCGATATCATAGCTTGGGATGTGATCTCAGCAGCACTGTGTATATCTCAGTTTCTGTACACTTCAGGTTTTGTACACTTGTTCGTACTACGTCGTTACACTTCTCAGTCTTCTGGAATCTTCTCCCCGCTGGAAAGGAAGCTCCCACGGAGGGCTTTGGATGTGATGCAACTGCGACACACGAGGACTCGTGGTGAACCCTCTTGAGCTACTTAGCTAAACTGGGCACAAATTCCGCTTTTCTACTAGATAGGAAGTCCAGCTCTCTGTTCACGAGTGGTAAGCAAATGACGCGAGAGTTTACAGTAACATAATAATCGTTTCTTTCACTCCACCGGTGGTCTTCTCGGCCAAGGAGGTTCAGATCAGATCGGTCAGAGCACCGTACATATCTGCAGACATCTGTTGTTCATACAGTTGATATTCCACCCACCCAACGAGAGCGCTTACTCCACAGTTAGGTACCGATTGCATACAATTGAGTGGTGGGTTTCTAAATCCACCACACAATGATGAGGCACTATATTCGGTTAGAAATATTCCTTGAGCGCTAGCATGTCAGGCGTTTTAGCGTCATGCAAGAAACGGAGTGTCGTCCGCACCCCCTGTAATGATCCACATCGTCTAAGGTAGGGACCCTGTACCCGTGGCTGGGTCTTTGGCGTTTAGAGTACACACGAGTGACAAGCCTTGATTTGGTCTCTGACAGTCCATCTTCGCTGCATTTATTATAAGTTATTGGGTTATCCAGCGATTTCCCCGGATGCATGAATGTACAAAAACCTTAATCACAGTTGCGTATTCGCTTGATACGCCTATTTCTTCCTCTTATTGACTGGTTTAGAAATGAGGTTGACAGTGAGGTCGTTGAAATCTTGGGGGATCATGGCCCCAGGATCCAGGAATTGCGTTCTTTACATGTCAATTCCTTGCTTTTTGCATTCGGTTTTATTGCGTCGAAGGTTTAACGCCGGCCGCTCCTCCGCTGGCGTCGAGCGTGGGGGTTTGGGTGAGCGCATATATCAACAGAGTGACAGTTGATGGAGTGAGCACATATATCAACTGAGTGACAGTTGATGGAGTTGAAGCTGAGGATGCGATGAATCGCCATAACCGTAGCTAGGGAAAAGAAACGACCCGGGAGACGGATTATGCCTTTCGGAGCAAAGCTGCCTTCCAGAACATGAATCTCCAAGACTCGGGAGTTATATAAAGTAGAGTAGCCCACCATTACACTCGGTGGCGAAGGCCGGCGAAGCTAGATACACAGCCCGACAAGTGGTGGTTGCCTCCGAGCAGTATGCGGCCATGGCGGGGCGGCTTCCGTATTATCTAGTCTCGAGTTCTCTTTATTAAGGATCTTTATGTGTTGCCCGATGGCGTAGGTCATATGGCTCGGGGACCGCGTACGGCGAGCGCGTACTACAGTTGTCAGTCACAATGCCTCTGTCGTCTACTAGGCGTGTTTCCATCCTAGGGACAGTGTAAAACAGATGACTGTCATTCCGGACTGCGCAGATATGCCAATTAGCTGACGTCGAAGAATCGGCTGTGTTGATGTAGTTTTTCTGGAGTCTGTGCAATTGTTCGCGACGCAGTTGGCCACCGCCACAGGTTGCCCTATAAACACCGCCTCACTTGAGTAATGATGTTGCGTATGGCGCTAAATACTAACGTTTGAGCGAACGGGGGGATTCGTCCGTTCCAAGCGCCCTAGGGGCATTTCGTTGCTGTCGATACGCGCTTTTTTGAAGAAATCTTGTTGGCAACACAACACCAACCAAGGTATTTGCATCGGAGCGGAGGCCACCCCGTCTCCGAAGTTGATCATGTAACGATTGCAGGTTCCAAGTTTGTTGCATCTCATACATGGCCTGATTCAGAGATGATTCAACCAGATCCCAAAACCCGCAGTTTCTTCATCTCCTTCGCAATGTGCTGGTCATCACTTCCAAAGTCGTTCGCTATCTTCGCCGCGCCTCCAGAACAAAGGATTTTGTGCGGAGACACGGGGCGGCGTGTAGCCGGGGCACTAGAGCATTCCTCAGCGGTCTTCGGCTTTTTCAGGTCACAAACTAAGCAAAGGTGGCTGAGTTTTTTCGGAACAACCGCCGTCACTCACCTGAATCAAGTCCTGTTAATAGGCGACTCTTCTTCTCCCATTTGATTCCAGATATTTTTACACACACCGACGAATCTCCGATTTCATTCATACATCTGTCCCATATACCTTCAAAAGCACAAGGCCGACGCACAGCTAAATAACACTTTCCAGCCTTCTCACATTCACTTCCTTTTAACACTTTACCCCTACCTGCAACTTGAGTCGAATCTATCCTCATTTGCAATAATACCGCCCGTTCGTTAGGCAACAATGCCCATAATACCACCACCACAGCTTCAAATAACGGTTCGTGCCTCTAGAGAATTGGATATTGCTTTAATTGCGTGCCAGACAGATAACTAAGCTAAGCATGATGAAACAGACGGTAGATGGTGACAACGAAGAAGTATCGCCCATAACAGACTCACCTAGCTCTCCGATCTCAACCTCACCAAGTCGGCGAAGACTTTCAGAAGCCGCAACACTTGTTGTGCCACATTCGCCGGGGGGTGGTCTCCAACCCTCTAATAAATCAGGTTTTCTAGATGCGGAGTCGTCCCGATCACGGTCATCATCAGTCGGTTCTATGCTATCAGACGCCACAGCACACACAGAATCACCGTACGAAGAGCCCTCGCCCGAACAGAAGAAAAATGCTACTGAATATATAATCGAGGACGGTGAGGACGCATTACGGGCTGACCCGGGAACTGAAGGGGACTTTGTCGCGGCAAATAATCCCTTCGCCTTCACCACGGGGCAGCTCAATAAATTTCTCAATCCCAAATCGTTGTCCGCTTTTAAGGCCGTAGGAGGAATACTAGGGCTGGAGAAGGGGCTACGAACGAATCTTACCGTTGGGCTCAGCGTGGACGAGGGTATCATTTTAGGCAATGTTTCGTTTCAAGAAGCAATCGCTGCAGCCCGAACTGGCAAGGATGATGCCGACATTGTACAAAGTTCTTCCGAAAGTAATCCCGGGACTTTTGAGGATAGAAAACGGATCTTCAGCGACAATACCATACCGCTGAAGAAGGCCAAGAGTATTTGGCGGCTCATGTGGGAGCAGTATAACGACAAAATTCTGATTTTGCTCACCGTTGCGGCTGTGGTTTCGTTGGCTCTTGGGCTGTACGAGAGTTTGGGGGTGGACCACCCCAAGGGATCTCCCCCGCCTGTTGACTGGATCGAAGGTGTTGCCATCTGTGTTGCCATCATCATTGTGGTTTTGGTTGGAAGTCTCAACGATTGGCAGAAGGAGCGTCAGTTTGTGAAGCTGAATGCTAAGGTTCGTCGATTGGATCTATGATTTGACGTTCAAACTAATGGGCCCGCAGAAAGAGGACCGCGAAGTTAAGGTAATCCGCTCCGGCAAATCGATTCAGATCAACGTCCATGATATTCTTGTCGGAGATGTACTCCATGTGGAGCCTGGCGATATGATTCCAGCAGATGGCATCTTTATCGAAGGACACAATTTGAAATGTGACGAGTCTTCCGCCACTGGAGAATCGGACCAGATGAAGAAAATGCCCGGGGGTGAGGTATATCGAAGACTGCAAAATGGAACCGCCAACCCTAAACTCGATCCGTTCATGATTTCTGGTGCTAAAGTTTTAGAAGGAGTTGGAACATATCTCGTTACTTCTACCGGTGTCAACTCGAGTTTTGGCAAGCTTATGATGTCTCTTCACCAAGAGGTCGAACCTACCCCCCTTCAGGTCAAGCTCTCAGGTATTGCAGACGCCATTGCGTATCTCGGTGGAGGTGCAGCTTTGTTGCTTTTCGCTGTTCTTTTCTTTCGGTTTTGTGCCAATCTTTCCGGAGATTATCGATCCGGCGCAGAGAAAGGATCCGCATTCCTAGACATCCTCATTGTCGCTATCACACTGATTGTCGTCGCTATTCCTGAAGGCCTCCCTCTTGCAGTCACTCTGGCATTGGCTTTTGCTACGACCCGGATGCTCAAAGAGAACAACCTTGTTCGTGTTCTGAGAGCCTGCGAGACTATGGGCAACGCCACGACCGTTTGCTCCGATAAAACTGGAACCCTAACTCAGAACAAGATGACTGTAGTTGCTGGTACCATTTCCAAGGACGCAAAATTCTTTGCCAGTCCTGATCAATACGAAACACCGGCTAAAGTGGTCTCTTCTTTGTCTTCGTCTATTAAAGACCTTCTGTTAAAAAGCATCACTATCAACTCTACTGCATTTGAGGGCGAAGAAAATGGCCAAGCTACCTTCATTGGATCCAAGACCGAAACAGCAATGTTGACGTTCGCTCAGGACTTTCTTGGTATGGGCTCACTACAGGTTGAACGTTCCTCAGCGACCACCATCCAGATGATCCCCTTCGACTCTAGTCGCAAGTGTATGGGTGTTGTCATCAGGATGCCAAATGGTGTCTATAGGCTCCTCGTCAAGGGTGCTTCTGAGATCCTCTTGAGCAAAGCCACTCGCATGGTCGCGGATGTTACTTCTGAGGATCTTACTGACGTTGAACTTTCTCTTGGTGATATAAAAGAACTGGAGGACACGATCAACTTTTATGCCGAGCGTTCTCTCAGAACTATCGGTATGCTGTACAAGGACTACTCCCAATGGCCACCAATTGGAGCACGGACTCTCGAAGATGATCATCGCCAGGCAAACTTCGATGACATCTTCAACGAAATGGTGTTCCTTAGTATTGTTGGTATCCAGGACCCTCTTCGTCCTGGTGTCACCGAGGCTGTTCGACAATGTCAAAACGCTGGCGTCACCGTAAGAATGGTTACTGGTGACAATGTGGTTACGGCCCAAGCTATCGCATCCGAGTGTGGCATATTCACAGAAGGAGGTGTCGTTATGGAAGGGCCCAAGTTCCGCCTTCTCTCCGAGAAGGATATGGATCGGGTTCTCCCGAAACTTCAAGTCCTTGCTCGATCGTCCCCAGAAGACAAACGTATCCTTGTCCACCGCCTGAAAGAGCTCGGTGAAACCGTAGCTGTAACTGGTGATGGAACCAATGATGGCCCTGCACTCAAGATGGCTGATGTTGGCTTCTCTATGGGAATTGCTGGTACGGAAGTTGCAAAGGAAGCGTCGTCTATCATCCTTATGGACGACAACTTTGCCTCGATTATCAAAGCGCTCATGTGGGGACGTGCAGTCAACGACGCCGTTCAAAAATTCCTGCAATTCCAGCTTACAGTCAACATCACAGCCGTGATTCTTACCTTTGTCTCTGCCGTCGCCTCGGCGACGATGCAATCTGTCCTTACCGCCGTTCAGCTCCTCTGGGTCAACTTGATTATGGACACCTTCGCCGCCCTCGCCCTTGCCACCGATGCACCAACCCCTGAGATCCTCAAACGCAAGCCCTCCCCCAAATCCGCACCGCTTGTCTCTCTGAACATGTGGAAAATGATTATCGGCCAGGCGATCTTCCAGCTTGTGATTACCTTCATACTTCACTTTGCCGGCCCACAGATCTTCCCTTCATGGAGTGGAAAGGAGCAGGATACTGTGGTTTTCAACACCTTTGTTTGGATGCAGATCTTCAACGAGTTCAATAACCGCAGGCTGGACAATAAATTCAACATCTTCGAGGGAATTACGAAGAACTACTTCTTTATCGGAATCAATTGCATTATGGTTGGAGGACAGATTATGATTGTCTTTATTGGCAAGGCGGCATTCAGTATTACCCCACTCAACGGAATTCAGTGGGCTGTATGTGTTGTTCTTGCTGCTTTCTGTTTGCCGTGGGCAATCTTGATTAGGTTGGTGCCAGATGCGTCTGTGGAGAGATTTTGGCTCGGATGTGTTAAGGTCTTTGGGCCAAGTGTAAATGCTGTTGTGAAGGGGGCTAAGAGTGTGGGATGGGCCATTCCGGGGAGAAAGAAGGCAACGAAGATGGCAGCAGATGAAGAGACTTCGGCTGAGACTACTCCAACTAGTACGTGGGATGTTACGCATGGGGAGCAGCCGATTCCTGAGAGGGAGGGAAGGACAGTAGGCTGAGCTCGCATCATAGCGACTTATCCACTGGTTTCAACAAAGCCAACCTGGCAATAGCAGCCCCGCACCAGTACAAGCTCTTCGCCGCAAGTTCTCTAGTGTACTTGTTTACAGCCAACTCACTCTTCTCAGCCCTGACTTAGCACTCCCCCACCAACCAATGCTTTTATATATATATATATTTCCTTACCTGCTTTATGTTCCGGTAGTACTGCTATTTCAGGTGTTGTGGTGTTTGACAATGGATTTTTGGGGGTGTTTATTATAGAATTTTCGTTTTAGTTGGTTGTTTTATGATGTAGATATGGTGGATGGTGGTAATATATAGCTCCGATGGGAATGCATTAACCCGGATGAGCCATACATATTCAGCAGTGATGTCCTATTCTTGTGAGACCACGGGATGACATTTAGGCAGAATAGTAAACACATCCCGTCTCGTTACCAAAGCCAATCATGTGTGCAGCACAGTAATTGTGCACTAGCTCAGCCTTTCTCCGCCTAGCACCCGTATTCGTTCACGCAGGCTCAACTTCATTCCGGGGGGCTCCACTCGCACACCCTTCGCGCACAGAAAGTTAGGAATCGGAGATGAGATTCCGGGCTTATAATTCACACCGTAGGGCTGAGGGCGGCTGAGCTTTTTCGGTATTGCAATTTCCGGAGGAGGAGGCGGTGCAGCATCGAGTGATACGTTGTGTTGCAGGTGTCTTATGGCGGTTCTTCGGGGCAAAGCAAGGCATGTGTCAAGGCGCCGGGTTTGTAATGTGTGCAGTTGAGTACAGTTTGGATTCTGATTTCTCACATGGAAACTTCTGGGCTTCGGCCGCAAGGGTTGGTATGTGCGTAGGGATATTTGTGATGTTGGAGGATCGACGTTCAGCCGTAGCAGCCTCAGGTAGGCGACCAATCCGGTGCGCACAAGTCTAAAAGTTGTTTGTCCTCAGGTCCGGGTCGTTAGCAGGTTCTGACCCATGGATTTCTGTGACTTGTGTAAGTTAACTTAGTGGCGGGCGATGAGGAAGGCTGAGGTTTTCGTAGCCGATCCCTAACCTCGAGTGGTGGGATGGCGGGGTTACCTGATAGCGACTGTGTGCAGATTTGAAGCAGCCTAGTTTGGGGCCACAGAGAACGTGGTTCTGGCTGGCGTTCGCCACTGAAGGTTTCAGACGCACCTACACGCTACCAGTATGCCAGAAATCCCGAGTATGTATCCAAGAATACTGCAATAGGTAGCGGATCAAGACAACAGTTATAACTACTCCGGAGCTCTCCATAACTGCACCCCATATCGCAAGCCACATATCAGTATCCACGTACTTGTAGCATCAACTGCCCCGTGTGTACGCCTTCCGCCCTGCACCTCCACAACACACCTCTCCATCCCTCGGGATCCTGCGGATACTCCCCACAGGGGTGATTCTAAAAGCTATTTTATTTGAGTAACTACGGCTTCCGTTGGCCCTGCGCCACATGTAGCTTATCCGGTCCATGCCGGGACTTATGAACGCGAGTACCTCATATCTCATCACTCGTGTATACATGTAGTTACAGGGAAGTCGGGGGTAGCGACCGGTGCCAGTCAATCGGTCGCGGTCATGATGACAGTTCAACGATATGCTCTAGCTGGCCAATACTGCAGGTTAACGGCGATGGATTGTTACCCTTGCCAGAATCAAGCTGGCCTCGGGAGTCCAAAGAGGGCGGAAAAGTTATCACATTTGACTCGCTGTTGCATATGTGCCATTCAGAATAGTCAGCCGTTAGTTATGAGAGCAACTCTGGACAATTGAAGGGCTCTAGGATACAGAGTTTGTATCTATCACAAGGACCAGTAGAAGCGGTTAAAAGAGGCGAGCTGCCGCGCTTCGGCTAACTGATATTGCCGTCAATCATAAGCTGTCATTCGTTCACACTCTTCCTTATGTTGTCGCTCACTCGCCCTTGTGATCTGGAATATTTCCTTCTTTTTCTACCTTCATCCATTTCTTTCTCTTATCCTCTTACTTCACCTGTACCAATTCCTTTTCTCGTTCGTGTGCTTCGAATTCAACAAGATTGATGTGGCCCACAGTAGATATTGAACCGGAACGAAATGGTGGTGGCATAGGAAGCTAGAGAGATAACGTCCGCAGCTCCGGGATAAAAGCATCGGGATTGTGAACTCCCGTTTGCGGCGTAGTTTGACCGGTTAGGTGCATGAAGAGATCCAACGGCGATACTCAGACGTCCGCGTGGGCCTTGGTGGTGCTAGGTTTGAATCCGAGGAGGCAGGCACAGTATATACACCACCCCATACCGCTCCCAGGAAGGTGACATAATGTTGCAAAAGAAAAAGATGCCCGACTCAGCGCCAGGCAAGTTCCACCAGTGCACCTTTCTGGAAGCTAGAGCGGATTATAGAGCTTCTGGCCCTAGAGTTCGCCAATACTAATTAGGGTTAGCGTGACTACTAAAATGCGAGAGTAAGATATACAGCACGACAATCCGCCAGAGCGTTCTTTCAGGCCTCAAACCCGCGGGTATACTTGGAACTATTGGGATGTAGACTGGTCGCGGACGGCCGCCATCCGCAATTGGCCTGACTAGATGGTGATCGCTGATCTCCACAAGCACAAACGATTACACTGCAGCGGGTAGATCTTTGCGGCCCGCTTTATCTCAAGTGTGGAAGCAATGCATGCTGCTGCGGGTGTATATACAGTCACAGTGATTTTTCCTATCTGCTACACTAGATACGCATGCAATGGACAATGGACTAGTGTAAGCTACGGGTCTTGATGTGTTGGTCATGGTACTTCATCTTGGAGAACTCATCAACCGGATATACTGTTGAATATTGAATATCTAGTATGGGTAGATTGGTACACAATAAAGCACTCTAGCCTCTGTACCCAGAAAGATATGGAGGGCGATCTAGGATAGACTTGATAGTATATATAAGCACAACTGTTAGACTAACGACGTCTACTATTCTCATACATAGAGGAATGGGCAACTGTTTCGGGCAAAAGAGAGCAAAAGAATCAGTGCTACAGGTTTCGAACCTTGGTGTTTACTGCACTAGTCAAGCTAGATATCAGTTATTTAGTGGTAGATTCCGAGTGATGGACAACTGTTTCAACACGCTGGGTAAAAGAGAGTAAAAGAATGGATGCTAAAGATTTCGAATCTTGGTGTTTACAGCACCTGGTATTTACCCTGTGTTTACAGCATCATCTAAGCTAGCATCAGTCGTTATTTAGTAGAAGAATTGGTCCATTATCATACAAAACAAGGTTTCCAGCTACTTTCATATACCAGACATTCGTTTTCGCTACGAGCTCGGTGAAAATCTGGCCAACAAGAACAGTTTCCAGCAATCTGTCGGTCCTGAGCGGGCCGCTCAGAGATCCCAACTAATCAGGCCACTCGCGGATACTGGACCGTCCGTGGATCCGGCTCTCCTACTAGACCGGGAGAGAACATCCGCTCTGAAACGACTGCCTCCTTAGCACGATCGAGAGAAGCACTCACATAGTGATGTGTTTCTGAGCTATTATTCGAGGTGGACCATGAAAAAGTAGTTTGTTTGGAAGCTAAGACGCTTGGGAATATGGGAATGGTGGGTATCTATCCGTAGAAGGATCAATAAAGTCGAGTGGTGACTGCTCGTGTGCAAGAAAGCAGTGATTTTACAAGCGGCGTGTATAATATCAGACAGATCTCTCTGTGGCTATCAGGACTCGCCCCGCCCCTGTACATAGTAGTACATCCCAGATAACCCTTTGCTTCCCGAATCTTCCAGTGTTATCCTACTCGGCTTTATTTCACCCTCGGAGAAGGCTCCATCCATCCAGACAGCCCTTGTACTGCTAGTTCCCGTGATTCTATCGCACCCCGACCCCGTGGATAAAATTTGACCTTTAATATGCACGGGGTCGGGTACAACCCCGCCGAACAGGGTATGTTCAATTCGGCTGCGTTGTTTCAGTGGAAACAGGGTCGTAGATAAATCTATATCTAAAGTCCGGCCCTCTCACAGCGGTAGAGTAGAAGGACCAATAAACCAGGTATTTGGAACCAAACATGCAAGTGGCTGGAACCCCACTGGATGCATTGCATAATTCCAGAGTTAATAACTCCATTTCAGCCACTCAGGAGTTCTCCGGCCCCCAAATGTGCTGTGAATGCGCCAGATATTTGAAGCCACGATGGCATTAATATGGGTATCCATACGACATCATGGCATATCAAATATCCTGCCTTACCTCCTCTACAGCTTTGTTTTCAGAAGGATCTGTACCCCGCACAATAAGCAGGACCGTGTACCCTGTTTAATATGGTTCATTTCATGAAGTACCCTGATCCCGTAGATAGGCCTCGGTTCTGAAAGTGCTGTGGATAACTGTTGAGAGCCCAAAACCCAGACTTTCTCTACGCCCCCCCGCTCCATATGTAGTCTTTTCGATGGCGGCAACATCCTTCGATGGCGGCAACATCCTTGACGAAAAAAATCCTGTTGGATATACGTGGCTTGCTGCCTTCTTCCTCGCAAGTTTGTGTTGATGGAAGTGGCGTGGGAAGCTGTGATCAAATATGTCTTTGGATACATACTCTCCCGCCTCGTCTGAACACATACAAGGTAAAGTACATTGCATCCACGGGTAGGAAGAACATAAAACGTGCAGATACTTTGCGCCCGCATTATTGCTCGAGCTCACTGAACTCGGGCCCGTCGCTGGAGAGGACTTATAGTTGATCACGGATATCTCTCTGCGTCACCGACATCGCAGATAAGAAAAGAAAAAAGAAGCCTCTCCTTGACAAGATAGTCTATTTAAGCCTTGGGCCTGAAACAAACAGCTCAACACACAGCCGTCTCGGGCCAATCCCGAAAATTCATGCCGTACCGTTTTTATGGTGAAACTGGGCTGGATGACGGCGGCAGCGGAATATGTACCCTGTCCTGTCGATGGACCCGAGAGACAGGCGGTAAGAAAAGTTGGTGTACCTAACTGGCAGAATTCGCATAATAGGAGATGGTTGGTGGCAGTGCTGGCGCGAGTAGGATATTAGCAGAAATGACAACATCCCATCGATCGGTTGGACTAAAGGAATCGTACTGTGGTATCACTGTAATTCGTGGGAGGTCCACGCCGGAGCATGCTGAACGAGCCTGGCCCCGATACCTTTCACCAGTATATATGACACATGCTAGCCGTCACCTTCCTAGGGTGTTGATCATAAAAACCTGACCACATCCCCCATGGGTTGATAGGCTCGATAACTCGCCCCCATGGATGCGGACGAGTGACGTTCCATGCCGCATAGCAAGCGGCGAAATGCTTTCCTTGTCCTTGTAACTTAATGTGAGTCCTGCTGCATTAGCTCGAGCTGCATCGCAAACTTGGTGGCTGGTTTTGCGCTCGTATGGCCGCCCCGCACCCCACCCCGCCTCCTGTATTTGATGGGCGGCCATACAGGAAGCAGCGCAGCAAACGAGCGGTACATAATATTTGTTTCAAGAAATAGAAAACTCATGCTATCCAACCATTTGTTTTGTTTTATTTTTTTTTGCTTTGTGCATGGAATGTGATGGCAGCTCTCGACAGGATGTGACCGGCAGCGGTGATTGTTCCATCGAGCGATGGGGGCAGGTGATGCTGTCATACAGCGGGTAGAGCCGCATGCAGCCAATGTGATTTTTTTGTTCGTGAAATTATAAAACATATATAAACAAGTGGCCCTTTTTTCTCTTCCCCGCCACCAGAGTTGATACGGGAGGTGTTTTGCTTAATTTCAAGCATTGGACGTTATGGTAGAGCTGTAATTTATGCTGAAAGGGGCTTTAGAATTATCGTCCGCTGCTGGGGTGGGCGGCTTGATGTTTTGTTTCGACAGAGGGTGTGTATGAAACGAAACAAATAGTCCGTGATCGTCAGCATCACCGTCAACGAATGGGGACCGAAGAAGAAGAAATGCACAGCTGTCAATCTGTCGTCCAGTCGAGCGGATGCTCTGTTGCTGTGGCGACGGCAATAGCCAACAATAATTTTGAATTCATGGGGCCAGGAGAACCGTGCGCGAATTGAATTTCCCACCGAAAACAAGGAGGATATGATCAAAAGCGGTATGGGGTGATTTGGAAATTGTTGAAGCTCCGTTCATGCAGCAGTTGTCACTGGCTCCGCCTTCCTGTGATGATGCCTCTCCTGCTCTGACGTGACCACGCGCACCCAAGTTCGTGTCCAATCCGAATATTCATGTTTGGCAGGGGCGGTGGTACTGCGGCAGTTGTAGCGCTGTTGGTTCGCATCCAAGCACCACAATTCGGAATTTTAACAGCCTGTCGTTTTGGTGTCGAGCGGTGGAGGGGGCGGGAAAGCTGCCAGAAAATAAAAATAAAAAAACGCTGTTTTGGCGGGGATGGAGGGATGGAGGTAAACAAAAGGAAAGGGTGGCCTTACATATGATATATCCGCCGGAACATAACTTTGCATACTATTCTGCTCTGCTCTTCTCGAGATATTTTACTGACAGCATACCAACATACTCGGTAGAGAGGAGAGGAGAGGAGAGAGAAATTGCTGGTAACCAGCCAACAGAGAGTTAGGACCTGGATCCCCTTGCTCTTCTCTCACGCGGCCTGGTCAACCCGACTCCGCACAGTTTAGGTAAAACCCAACGAAAAGACCACCTGAATTTTGACCTGAACTCATCTTTCCTTCTTATGCATACTCACCCTTCACTATTGAAGCACTAGCAGTCAGAAATATTCTTTTACATACATGTTCTGAGGATAGACACACCCGACACACAGACAGGCAGACAGACAGAGAGACACAGGCGGCCCAGCTCGACTCAATTCGAAACACTCATTATTCGATAATAAGATTCCGTTCTTCTCACGCACTCATCGTACAAACCTCCCCCAAGCTCGGTCATTTGGCGGCTCCGCACCGTACTTAAGTTTATTTAAGCACATACCGGTACGCGGACAGAAGCGAGAGACTTAGGCTCCGCCCACAGAAGTCAAAACTCACCCACCCTTTCATGCGACGGCACGACGGAATCACGAGACCAGGTGGATACGCGTCGACACATCAGAAAGCCACGGTTACGGGTGGGAGGACCAAAAACTGGGGCCGGGGGGAACGGGTGTGGTGGGTTATTTGGGAGGAGGAAGTAGGCGGAGGGAAACGGGAGGGTGGGGAAGGAGAGAAAGAGCAGAAAGAGGAGGAGGACGAGGACGAGGGCCAGCAACAGCGGTAGCGAGCGAAACCGGCGAAACTTCGAGGAAGGGCAAGGCTGCGTGTGTGTGTGTTTTTTCTTCGGGTGTGCATTGGTTTGGGTTGGTTGGTTTGGTTCTGGTTCTTTGTTCCCCTGGGAGGCACAGACGGCGACGACGACTGGGATAGTGGTGGTTATCAGCTGCAGCGACACGACACGACACGACACGACAACACCCCCTTCCCTCCTTCTCTCTCTGCCTTGCATCTCGTCCATCATCGGTAACGATAAACGGCCTCTCTCATCTCTCCCACTCTCCGCAATATATTTCGCAATTCAATTGGATAACCTTGCAATCGAAAATGTCTGCTCCACGCCCTCGAGACCGAGACGCGCCTCCACCACCGCCTCCGCATGGCACAAATCCTCGTTCCTCGCGTGCGTCTTCGCCGCAGTATGACATCTTTGTCATACCGCAAGACCAAGCGGGCGGAGGCATCATCTACCTTCCATCGCTAAAAACACACAAGATGTCGTTTTTGGCAGGCGTCGCATCAACGCTGTTTACGCTTTTGTTTATGAAGCTTCTGGGGCCTCTGATTATTCGGGGGCTACAGACAGTCTTCGGGACGGTGGTGTTTGCGGTGTTGGTCGGCGTTGGCGGTTGGATGCTGAAGGGACATTTGGATGCAAAACCTCTAAGGAGAGACTATAAGGGAGAATATGCTGGCGGCTCCAGAGAAAGGAGTGACCGCAGCAGACGTCAGGGGGGTGAGTCTTCGCATAAGCGTCCGAATCCTAATGCGAGTGCTTCTTCGTCTTCGTCGCAGCCAAAACAAGAGGAGAAACAGCAGGAGCGCCAGGAGAGGAGAGAGAAGCAGGATCGTGAGGAGCAGCAGCAACGGGCATATGAGAAGAAGGAGCAACAACGACGCGAGCGCGAAGAGCGTGAACAGAAGGAGGCACAACCACCACCCGTGTCGAAGCGGTCCTCATGGGATGCGCCCAATTGGGAGAAACCGTCGACAACTCCCCGGAAGGAAAAGGTATACTCAACTGCCCCACCCCCGCCATATCAACCACCTTCCCCACCTCGGGTCCCTCCTCAATCACCGTCTCCTCCACCCGCGCCAAAGCCAAGGCGTATACCAACACAACAACCACAGCCTCCACCTCCTGAACCAGTACCTGTACCTATACATACACCCTCTAAGGTCAGGCCAATACCAGAGTTTGTTCCTTCACAAAAGTCGGTGCCGAAGACCACATCACCTACAAAGCCTCGCCCCTCAACACCCCAGCCTCCAGCTTCTCCGCCAAAGCAAAAGCTAAAGACTGCGTTCACACCTACGTTGTCTCCCACAAAACCTCGTGCATCTACCCCCCAGCCTCCATCACCTAGCAAGCCAAAAGTCGCACCAGCTCCTTCCCTCGTGAAGCCGAAGCCTGCCCCACCGGCAGAGCCATTAGAACCCATCTCTAAACCTGCAGAACCAGTTCCCACGCCTCCCCCTCCACGGCCACCCCCTCCGTCCCCACCACCTGATGGTGGCGGTGGACTCTCTCCGGATACTAACCCTGCTCCTGGTCCTGGTCCTGCTCGTCCTCGTGGTCCTGCGCCTGTGCCTACTCCTGTTCCTGCTGCTCCAGCGCCTGATAATCCTGCTCCTGTTCTTGCTACTGCTGCTTCTCCTGCTGTTGAAGATGATGCTGTTCCTGATACCCCTTTCTTTTTTGAGCGTCCAAAGTTTGCGTATAGTTTCGTTTCAGAGAACCATACTAAAGAATCCGTTTCCCCAAAGGAAGACACGAGCAAGCCTCAGAACCCTCAGACTCCGAAGCCGAAGCCGAGTTCGAATACGAGTTCGACTAAACCTGCGCCTATGCCACCGACCGCGGCCGCCAGCGACGATGCAAAGCGCGCTGAGCGTCTACGACGGGAACAGAAGGCAAGGGAACGGCTACGGGAGGAACGGGAGAAGAGGGAAAGAGCGGTAAGGGAGGAGAAGGAGAGGGTGGAGAGAGCGAAGGCTGCGCGGGCAGCAAAGGAGTTAAAAGAGAAGGAGCGGATTGCTAGGGAGGCGGCGGAGCGGTTGCGAAGAGAAAAGGCGGAGCGCGAGCGTCTCGAGAGGGAAAGGATCGAGGAAGAAAAGAGGAGGGAGACTGAGGAGTTTCAGGCAAAGCTTGAAAAGGAACGGAAAGCGCGGGAGGTAGCGGAACGGGTGAAGGCAGAAAAGGAGCGTCTGGCGAAGCAGCGGCAGTTGGATAAGGAGCGCAAAATCAAGGAGAGGGAGGAGATGCTGCAACGCAAGGCACGGGAGAAGGAGGAGATGTTGCAGCGCAAGGAGCAAGAGAGACAGGAAACCTTGCGGCAAGAGGAGGAGCGGAAAAAGCAGGAGGAGGAAAGGCTCGAGAAGGAGCGTATCGAAAAGATTCGGAAAGAGAGGGAAAAGATTATTCGTGAGAAGCTGGAAAAGGAGAAGCGAGAGCGTGCGGAAGCAGAGCGGAAGGAGAAGGAAGATGCCGATCTCCTTGCCCGGGAAGCTCGTGAACGAATTCGCCTCGAACAGGAAGAGAGCGAAAAGTTCCGCAAGGGGCTCCTGGAAGAGATCGAAGCCAGTGCCGAACAAGAAGCTCGAGAAAAACGCGAGCGAGAGGAAAGAGAATGGCTTGAACGAGAACGCAAAGAACAAGAGAATCGCGAAAAGCTCGAACGACAGAAAGCGGCAGAAGAACGCATCCGCCTGCAACGCGATCGAGCGGCAGAAAAGCAGCGTCTCCAAGCAGAGGAGGAGCGGCGGCGCGAACAGGAATGGGCACGACAGCGGGAGAGAGAGGCAGATGACATTCCTCCTCCACCACCGCCACATCAGATCCCCGTCGACCCCCCTCCAGAATATCCATATGGCCGCAATTCTTCGCAATCTCAACCATCGACTCCTCGCCGCACCCCCTCCCCTATCAAGCAGCCTGACGCAACGGCATACCAAACCCCACCCTCCTCCTCCGGCAGAAAACCAATGGCCGATACATCTACCAACCTCCCATCCTCGCCAAGCAAAGGCGCATCCCCACGTCCCTCCAGGAAATCGGATCCTACTCCTCCACCCCCGCCTCGACACAAGAAAACACCACAGCCGCCACCACAGCCAGCCCCTTATGCAACGCAGGATCCCAACAAAATCGTCCTGAAGGCCGTCTATCTCTTCAGCGCAGCGTCTCAAAACCGACCTATCGCCTCTCTGGTCTCAGGAATAAATGGTGTTACAGATGGCCTTGTCCTCCGCATTACAACGGAAGGCCTCTTCATCGACGACGACGTCGCCTCCTTCTCTCACCGAGAGTGGGACGTTAAAGCCTGGACCATCCGCCTCGTCGAGATCTTTTGTCCTCGGTACACCCCCCCGCCCAGACCAGCTTCCGACTCCAAGTCCAACCCGATGCGGAAGATGTTTGGGCAGGAGAAGCCACAGCAGAAGACCGAGGAGGAGATGGACGCCATCATCGAAAGCTTTGGCAGGGTCTGTAGGACGCAGTGTGCGGTGACCGGGAAGACCAGCGGACAACATATGCTTCGGGCGAGTGTGAGAGACGCGGAGGAACGGAGATACATTTTCATTACGGAGGAGGAGGAGGCGTGGAAACTTGCGGGGAACGTGCAGAGGATTCGAAAGGGGAGTCAGGCGAGGCAATTGGTGGTCGAGGGAATGGGAACGGCGGAAGCGAGTCTGATCATGACCAAGCTCCGGAGTGTGTAGTTTCGTTTTTACTTTTTGCTTTTGCTTTTTGCTTTTTGTTAAATATGTGCATCTATGGTGTTGGAAAGAGCATGCATGCATTCATCATTGGCTTTGTTGCAGGCGTGAAGCGGGAGTTTGTGTTTTATTACTTTCTTTACCAATAGCTTTTCTTGTAATGCGTTTTTTTGCTTGAGTTTTTGGATGAGCGTGTTACTGACGGAGGATATGGAGGAAACGATGTTATGGCCATGGGTTTATGAAAATGTAGCGGGGAGAAGAGGGGATAGAGGTTTGGGGAGGGAGGGTTTACTTTTTCTTGTACGTATTGGAGGTTGATACTTATCTCGACTCGGCATTGAATTAGAGTGATGTTTCACCCACCTTGCCCCACAGCCGAGATTCTGGAAGGATGCGAGCTGCCTGGCTAGCTATGCCAAATTTACCGAACTGCCCGGGTTAGGGTCGCTGTCTCGCTTGGAATCAAGAGCAAATAGAGTTTCGCCAGACACACTGCCGCCAACCCCACACCGCCTGTCTCTCGCTCTCGTGTTGGATTATGCAGAGATTGCCTCGATGGACGCAATTCGTGGACGCGGCCCAACATCGAACCGACGACATGTGCTTTCTGCCGGCCAGCTGCCAACCAGAAGCCGCCATTCCTCCCCACGGTCGAGTTGCACGGCATGCATAGCCACCACGCTGGCTCCCTCCACACAAGCTGCTGACGCGGTCCCGTAGCAACCTGCTCAATTCGCAACAAGGCTTGAGGGGAGTCATATCGTACTCGTGTGGCACGTATCGATGGTAGTTAAACTGTGTCGGCGCCCAGTTTTCTGTCTCCTTCGACTCGTTCGCCATCCGAAAATGACTGACGCAGATGGATTCTACCGTCCTCGTGGCCTCCCGCAAGACATCGAGTTCGAAGACGACGACGACGATCTAAAGAACTCGGTAACAGAGTCATCGTCGGTATCCGTGTACACTTCGTACTCGCGCCCGTCGTCAGAGGTGTCCTATCTCTTCCCCGATCGCCACGTGGGGAGACGGACACCAGTGTCGATGTCCGATTACAACTACAACAACGTCTACACCCCGCCGCCACCACCGGTCTCACACTATACCCCGCCCTCTCCAGAGTATACTCCGCCAGGCTCAACCTACACGCCTCCGTCCTCAACCTACACGCCTCCGTCATCAACCCATACCGTGCCCGTCTCTCCATTGCCCCCCGCTCGGCCACTGCTATCGAGTGACCACACATGCTGCAGTCGCTACGGCACGACCATCGCCGACACCCCCGTTCTCCCCATTACCATCCACGACCCGCCATTTCCGCGGCATAGGCACTGCTGCAGCAACAGAAAGTTTTCAGCGAAAGCACGAAAGATCGCCGTCCGTACAACACTGCTAGCCCTTCTTTGCGCAGTGCTCTGGAACGTATACCTCCTCTTCGCCGCGCCCATGCCGCCGCCACTCCTCCCATCCTTCTGTGCGCTGTCAAAAACGGCATTCGCGACGCAGGGAATTTACTCTCTCGACCTCCCGGCTTCAAGCTTCACTTTCATCGAGACCGCGGACGTGGGGCTGGACGGAAATGTAGTGGTGCTAACAGACCCGGATGCACTGAACGTTACGGTTGAGTATGACATTGTTTCCTCCGCCCCGGACACGGTTTCGTTTTCTGTCGACGATGACGAAGGGGTTGTCAGACTCCGTGCCCCGCATAGTAGGGAGTGTGTAACCGCGCACATCACGCTCACGCTTCCTTCCACCCTGCAATCCCTAAGCATCACAACCAGTACCCTTCCCATTGAACTCCGGGATTCCGTCACCCTCTCAACCTTGGCCGTCTCCACCTCCCACGGCTCCCTCATCTCTCACGCCTCCGTGAACTCTACAACCTCGGTCTCCCTCCGCAGCGGTAGCATCTCGGGCACCTTCGACCTAGCGGAGCAACTCACCCTAAAAACCCTCGCCGGCAGCATCTCCGCTAAAATCCACCCGCTGAACCTCACCACGCCCAACGCAAAACTAACCGCAAAAACCCTCTCCGGCTCCATCTCGCTGGGCCTAAAACTCGACGACCATACCCCCCCACGCCGCAACTACAGCACAGAGGTCCAAACCGTCTCCGGCTCCATCTCCGGCCTCTACCTCTTCGGCGCAACCACAACCTTCGCCGCCGATGCCGGCGCAATCAGCGTCTCTGTCCTCCCGACACTGTACGAGGAGAGGTTTGACACGCTAGTTACGAGCTCGCAACATGGGGCTACGGTGCTGGGGTTTGAGAAGGCGTTGAAGGGGAAGAAGGTTTATGGGATTCATGGGACGGTTACAGGGGGGGTTGAAGTGAAGTATCCTAAAGATTGGGAGGGGAAGGTGATTGCTAAGGCGGGCGTGGGGGTGGTGGATGTGGTAGGCGAGGGGATCGAGATTACGCGACGGGAAATAGGGCTGGTGGAGGGGTTTAAGGGGAATAAGACGAATGGGAAGATAGTGGCTGGGAGTGGGGTTGGGGGGGTTTTGGTTAGGGTTGGGTAGGCGAGTGCTGAAAGGGGAGAGGGGTAACGTTTCTTGTAGATATTTTTGAAGGTAGGATTTAATGATGTAATGTCGTAATGAGGGATGAGGGATGAGGAATGGTAGGGAGCGGGGGGTCAGGATCTCTCTTTCGAGCTATACTTAGCATATATATATGAGCTGCCTTTTGCTTCTTGAATACTTACCTGTCTCTTGCTGGAATATCTTAGGCTCGCGAATTTTTGAAGAATGGATATTTTATTTTTGACAATTTAGACCGAGTGATAATACATGCAAACAAACTACTCGAAGCTGCACCGACAGATGAGGTACATACGTACGGCCACCAGGAAATTTCAGGTTTTATAAACCGCAGTTCAAATGACAGTTGACGGATGACGTTCCAACCACATTGTCGGTACATCGTATCATAGGTACTCACTCGAAATGCAGTTGTCTGGATAGAAAGTTTACCTCCCTCCTACGGGTAGAATCACGGTGCTGACACGGATTAGCCCGTCATGCGGTGTATCTGATGAAACAGGATGTGGTGAGGTACGGCACGGCTTGTATGGAGTGCCCGAGTGACCGTGGGTCCGAAGTTGGCATTGATAACCCGCAGCTTTTGATATGGGTAATGGTAGCAGGACCAAGTTCCGCCCAAACGGTTGGAATAGACGCGTACTTTATCGGTCTTGGGGATACAGTATCACCTACCACCGGGACTGAACACGGCACGTCTACCACGGTCACAATGAGGACGGAGCGTTTCCGGACGGCTAACTTTGACTGTTTCTTCTCAATTGTAATAGTATCGTGCCTTTCGAGGTTACATTTCAAAGCTCTTCTAGAACTGGACAACTGGAGTTCCGGACGAAATCGAAGATACAACAAGCGTGTGATCGTGGCTGTTGTGGTGTAAGAGAAGTCCATACTAGTCACTCTATATAGTAAAAACCAAACTAGCCGCTACCGGTCGCTAGTAATACCGATAGTACGTGTAATGCGTGGGACCGTGACAATAACCTTTGTTGAGGGAACTCGGAATCCATCCGGCTATAATTACTAGTGACGTGAAATGGCCTCCAAAGTTTACCGTCCGGAAACAATATTACGTTAAAACTAGGTGACACGACCGACAGTGGTGCACCGGTGATATACAGTCTGGGTCTAATTTACCAGCCAGGATTGCTGGCGTGTATCACACAACTGGATCTGTCACGGTTTCCAATAAACGGGAGGTACCTGGGAAATTTTGTGTCACGTCACCCGGGGTGTTTCGGCCACAGAGGCTGGTGCTGTTGTCGATTAGATGCTTACCCACTGTTGCTGTGACGTGGCTGACTGAGATGAGGGGGGGTGGTGAAGAGCGGGTTTACGTTTGGGGGAGGGTTATAATCGGCCTGGTCGGGAGGGGTCAGAATTGTGCCGGGAGGAAGAAGAGGACGATTTGAAGATAGTAGATCTGTAGCTGCAGAACAGTTAACACAACCTCTGGTATCTCGGAGGAGAAAACCCATTGCAAGTCGACTCTGGGTGGAAATTTCGCATAATCTAAAGGCGACCGGGGGGTGTTGTATCAATGCCGTTCACGTTCATTGGCTCAGCCTTTCCCATGGGTGGGCTGGTAATGCCCGGTTTCGGGGCGTAAGCCACGCCCATGTACCGAATGTGCTTAGTATCTCTGGTGGAGTACTTCGGAATTGCATCTCGGAACCCCGGTTGGGGCTTCGGGAGATAAAATGCCTCGTGTGCAACCGGACGCCGTGGGGGCAGCTGTCGTCCAGGAAGTTGCGTCGGTGAAGCATTCGGATGAACGTGTGAGGGCATCATTCAACAGCACCATCGACCGCACATCCGCGCAAACTCGTGCAAGCATCTACGCAGTACCGAAATCCGCCCTAACCCTCCGTAGCCAGGTACCAGCGTCTGAAACGGCAGCGACGGTTATGCGTTCTGGTCGGCAGAAGAGGCTGTCATCAGCTGGCTCTTATCGCTGGCGCTACCTATGGTCAGCTTGAGCGGAGTCATCATTATATTAGCAAGATGTTGTTTTCCCGGGGTAACGAGGTCGTGTCAGCGGTGCTTCTGCCATGGATATGGATATCGATGCCGCTTTAACGGTTGTCTTGGGGTGCTCCATGTTTCGAGACTAAACGGTACCGAGCACTAAAAATACCTACCTTACTCTGGAGTGGGGTCGATAAAACCTGTAAGCCTATTGAAAATGTTTTTTAGCTGCAACTCTTATATCATTCGTACATCATTCATATGAATCGGTTTTGCTCTAAGATAAGTCGTCCCAAAATGGTTATATCAGGTTGAGAGTAAAACGTCTTTCAAACGTCTTTCAATAGGCTTACAAGTTTTGTCGACCATAGCTCCCGCGTATTCAGTTTGGACAAACATCTTGTTAGATAGGGCTATTTTGCGTGTGCCTGAGCAGAGATATTACCTATAGCTTAGTAGACTGCCGCGCCGCGAGGAAAGGTTCGCAGACGCGCGCATGATCGCGGCAATTTGCTTGCGGTTGTGAAGAAACGGTGTTGGCGTTGGTCTCGTACATGTGAAATCTGCAATCGTAGGGTTATACAGATTTTAGGCATGTACGGATCTACACTACGCCACCAACACACCTGGCCCACATTCTACCACCGCCGCTCTCCGCCTCCCCGCTGTAGATCTTCAAGTGCGCCATCGGAATCTCACGAACATCTTTTAGCGTTTACAAATCCATACACCGGTAGGAATAGTGTACCTGGTACGGTACGGCCCGTCGACGCTGCAGCGTGGATTACGTGGATAAGGATCGCTGCTGCTAGGGAATGAGATCTCAAGCTTCACTACCTCCCCCACGGATATCACCCAGAATACGTGTACCGAGGTAGAGAGTGCCACCACTTGGCTCTCGCTAACCCCGTCTACGCAGCAGCAGTGACGGTGAAACATCAAGCCCATGTCCGGAGGAGGAAGAGAGCGAGAAGTTGTGGTTAAGGGGGGAGGAAGGAGAAGCGTGATTGCTGCCATCGCGAGATGCTGAAATTACAGCGCAGAGAAAGCGGAGCGTTGAAGAGCCGGAAGAGAAGGTGCAAACTGACGAAGCTTCGTCGGCTGGAGGATCTGATTACACCCGATAACAACCACACCCCATCTGAACGCTAATTGGCCCCAGCCCAAAACAACCCCATTTTAAATTCCGAAGAACCCGAGACCCCGCATTCCAAACAACCCCAGCATCTCCAGATCCCATGGCCGAAAGTAAAACGCTTTGTCCGCTGCTCCTATAAATTTCGGGACCAGACAGGTAAAACTTTACCAAAACACGCCATTGCACAAAAAAGAAAAATCTAATTCGCACTCTAGGCAAACAGCGCTTGGAACATAAATGCCGAAGCAGGAAAGTTGAGTAAAATGTCCGGGTATCGAGCGGTGGGTCTACGAATGCGGGCGCCACAGTAGGGCTACTGCGGGGCGCTCCCGAAAATAGATATCGATAGAGCAGCCTGTAAAAAGAGCGCTTGGATAAAAAGTCGCGTAGGGCGTGCATAACCCGTCGGCAGGGATAACGTCACTCTTCCTCGACCGCCGGCGTTCAAGCTTTCTGCACCCTGAGTGCGTCTCGAGCCCGCGAGAAGCTTAGCTATGTTCATCATGCCTTTTCCAGCTTCGGATTGTGTGCCGTAGATCCGCGGCGACCAATCACGACAACCTTCTCCTTTCCTCTCGAATGGTATCCAATCGTCGCCGCTCCACTCCTGGGGTTTGTTGCGGCGCCTCGCCACATCTACCGTGTGGAATCTTCGAAGAACATGCAGAGAGTGGTCATGCAGGGCGCCAAGGTGATTGCCGAACTCAACCCCAGCCGCCCCAGGAACCCCCATCCAGATGACCAAGGGGAGCAGCATAGCGAGAGTGCAATGTGCAGTAGCAGGAAAAAATAAAATAACGCACGAAGAGTATCAACAAGCGCCAGCCCGTCATTCCTTTGAACTGAATGGAACCTATCAAACTTTGCGTTTCAAGGGGAAGGCGCTAGTGTCCATTGAAAGGCTGCAGCTAGCTGGCTCGGAGGGTTGAACTTGAATGGGGAAAGGAAAGGAAGGGAGTTCGGCCCGGGTCCATCGTGAACCCACTTGGACCCAAGGACAATCGGTATATAATCTCCCCCTCACCCTTGCCCCAACATCTGTTCTTTCGTCATAAACCCACAATTCACAAAACCTCACATTCGCTTCATAAAAAACCGCAATCCTTAATTACAGTATATCCATATCACACGTAACCACCACCACCACCACCAACCATGCGTCTCGAAGCTCTCCTCACGAGCCTGGTGCTCATCCTCCCGTGCGTCTCCGCCCACGCAAGAATCAAGTACCCCACACCCCTCAACGCGCCTCCCGAGGACCCCTCCGGAAACGCATACAATGCTCCCCTCACCGCAGACGGTTCCCAGTTCCCGTGCAAGGGCCTGCACAAATCCGTTGACCTCAAGACGGCCGCAAAAACCACCTGGCAAGCCGGTGGCCAGGCTTACTTTGAGTATGTTCCCCCACACTCTTCCTCCACTTCTTTTCTAACAGCACACAGGGTCCTGGGCAATGTAGTCCCCGGCGCAGAGGGCGCACTCGCCGCTCATTCCGGAGGCAGCTGCCAAGCATCCATTTCCTTCGACGGCGGGAAAACCTTCAAGGTCCTCCAGAGTTTTGAGGGTGGCTGTCCACGTGGTGTCGTAAAGGGCAGCAACATCGCCACGGACCCAAACCAGAAGTTCCCCTTCATGATTCCAAAGGATACCCAGAGCGGTCCGGCACTGTTTGCTTGGTACCTCCCTGCCCTCCTCCCTCTCTTCCTTGCTAACGCAAACCAGGACCTGGGTCGCTGTCACCGGTAACCGCAACGAGTTCTACATGAACTGCGCCGCTGTCAACATCTCCAACGGTGGCTCCAACACTCTCCAGAGTTTCCCGGATATGTATCTGGGTGAGATGCAGATCCCGGGACACATCAACCCGGGCCAGTGTGCGAGTACCCAGGGCTTTGCATTGCTCTACCCGAACCCCGGACCGGCGCCCGTCAAGACGCAGGTCACCGGAATCGACTTTAAGCCGCCGACGCCAGGGAACTGTTTTGCGCCTGGGAGTGTTGGTGGAGGCAATGGTGGAGGAAACGGTGGAGGAAACGGTGGAGACAAGCCGCCGACGAGTCCCACTCCGTCTGGCGGGGCTACGCTGCCAAAGATCAGGATCGATATAAACGGGAAGCAGTGCAACTGTGCCTGCGAGGTTTAAGCGCGCTTCTTTTTATTCGTTGTACTACTAGAGGATGCATCAGGGGTGTTTTTGGGGTTGGGGGCTTGCATTGCATTGCATTGGCATTGGTATTTTTTTTAAATCTGTTTTCCCGAGAACTGGAGTCACGGATGACAAAAATTTCTGTTTCACTTTTTTTCTTTTCTTTGTATGTTTTGGCTTTTGGTTTGGCCCAGGTGTACTATAAATGAATGGGTGGTGGGCTTTCGTTCGTAAAATTCTGTGGTCACTTGAATATGACAGTTTTTGCCGCGATAACGTGCGTCTGCGGAATTTTGGTTCTTGGACTAAATGAGGCAGTCTGCTGGCGTAGATGTCTCTGCTTCAGCACATGTCTAGAATTATCTAGAATTATCCAATAGTGTTAAGACACTGCGTAGCGGTATTTCAATGCCAGAATGTTTGAAAACAGCCACGCAACATGGCCACGTACAGCTTTTCCTCAAATACTCCTATGACGTTCAGTGAGTGACGAGCAGAGAAATTTCGAGCGCCGCCTCTACATCTCACGGAGCTAGGTAATCGGTTCTTATCTTATCAGCCCTCCTGAGCCTTAAACAGCTGCGGCGGAGCACCGGTAGCCCTGAGGTCAGCTGAAACCTCTTGGCATCGGGAGGGCGTTGTTATCAACAGGGACCGGGACCGGAATACCGGGCGACTGGGGGGGGGAGCCTTAAAACCGACAGTCTCGGAAGCACGTGATGATCGCGATCAACGCAAAAAACCTCAGGCTTAAGGCGGACTCCTTACGCCCTGCGAACTCTTCCATCACCAAAAAAGTCTGCCAATTATGAGTCTACGAGTTTTTTTGTGCAGTGAGCACACGCACAGCCACAGACCTCAGGCTGCCTAGCGTGCGCAAGCGCGCCCTGCGGTACTGCACACCATGTCACGAGCTAGCAGTGGACCTCAGGCGCGATAGCACGGACAAAATAAAAATGTTTCTTAATCAATATCGGAGTAGCACAGAATGGCAAAGCAACAAGAATACCTGCAATGTAGCCAGAGAAATAATCAAAACCTCCCCCCACTACACCTCCCCCTCCCGTCGAAGTCGCGATAACAATGTTTCTTGCAACAAACAGAAGATTATCCCCCAATCCCCCGCTCGCAATTACCCCCTATGCCGCCTTGCGCATCTCTGGGTGTAAGACATTGCCGTTTCTGATGCTTGAAGCGGGTGGATAGGCTATCTGAAGCTTAATTCCACGCCCCGTTGGTAAGTCCGGGGTTCCGATCCGCAGATAACGTAAGATGATAATTGTCGAACAAAACAAAGCCGAGTTTACTTTCCGTAGCTCTGTTTGAAGTTAGGAGGGTTTTGAGGAGGAAGGTGGGGGAGGAGAGGAGGGAGGGGGATGTACGTAGTAGCAGCTGGATCCCCACATTGTAGGCGGCGCCGGGTCCAGATCGGGGGTGGGGAGGCGTGGAGGTTGTGGCCGC
>Ga0307512_10000182_pt1 | contig 85291 bp, 81 predicted proteins | sample 14_EM_MG_FD_200267 | JGI IMG/M metagenome (GOLD analysis project Ga0307512, IMG submission 200267) | Populus trichocarpa ectomycorrhiza microbial communities from riparian zone in the Pacific Northwest, United States - 14_EM | ecosystem: Host-associated > Plants > Roots > Unclassified | place...
AACCTTAAATAGACTGCTCGTGAGGATTATGATCCTTACCGAGAATCTTACCACATACTCATACACGTGCGATCACTCTGACCGTCTGCAACCGTATCCCTACAAGTATAATCTATTCTCTTACTTAGCCGGACGCGGGCATACGTGCCCTTACACATCCTATGATTCGGCATATGGTGGGGTCTCGGTCGACCACTTATTGGACCTAGGCATTCGGATGATAGCTTCGGTGCGTTTTTGGTCCACTTCTCTTGGCCATCTGGGAGAGCAGCATGGGTAGAATATCCGTTGGCTTCCCGGTGGTCATTTGGTGGAATTGTTCTGCATTCTGTTTGGTATACCATTTGGCGATAGTGTTTGACCCTTCGGTACGCGATTTGGTAGCGTCTCGGTGAGGGGCTTGGTACGGTAGGGCTCCCGGTAATCCTCTCGACCTCCATGTGGAGTCCGTCAGTAGGGCTATCTGTTACTGTGAGATCTCCGTGATCATTTCTTGGTACTTATCTCGACTGTCTCTTGTGATGCCATGCAATAGGCTATTGGGTACGCTCGGTGGTGATATTCAATCTCGTTCGGAACTGCTTCAGTATGTGCATTTGCCCTGATTTGGCATCGATCAGGCTCATGTGACGTATCATCTCTGTGGTGCATTTACATTTGTATTGGATGTCCGTCATATGCTTGGTGAACTTATCGTCGTAGATCATGGGTAGTGTTAACAACAGATCTGGACCGTCACTTCGGGTCCTGGACCGGGTCGGAACCGAACCGGAGCCAGATCGGTGGTCCGGGTCGTCAATTAACCCGAGCTGTCAATTCGGGTACGGTTCAATCGACATCTCCCTACCCGTCTGAATCGGGGGGGTTCTCAGCGGGTTCTCCAGCGGGTCCTTCGGTAAATACATATAACATGCTTGCCATTGCGATTTGATTATAGTACAAAATCAAAATCGATCATTCCACATCCATGAATCACATTTTGCATGTTTTGCTTGTTGGGAGATTGACAATATTTTGATTCATGTTTTTCTTTTAATGATCTGTATTTTTGACCATAGAGGAGGGCAAGAGTTCTATTATGAGCTCAAATATCCATGCGATGCGCTCATTATCCGATCTGCATCACCACCAATTGATGACCCTCAGTTGACGTTGGGTTGATGGATGTTGTCAGAATGGCGCCATCACCATGTCACTTTCTCAGTTGCGCAAACTGGGTGGCGATACATCGGTTATGGATGGCAGCGAGCACATCACTCACAAATTACCTTATTTACAATACCAAAAATTGTGGAGGCTCCATTGACGCTTGAGGTGTAGTGGGATTGACACAGACGATATTGCCTATAATGTCTGCCAATACTTCAATTATGAGTAAATGTCGTAACACAGCCCTTGGATTATACAAGATGCAACACCCAAAATCATTGATGCTCTGTTGACGCTCATTTTCAGACTGGGGCTGTAACCATGTCGCAATCTCTTTTGCGCATAACAGCTGCCAATACGTTGATTATGGGTAATTGCCGTAGCACAGCCCTTGTATTATACAGGATGCAACACCCAAAATCATTGACACTCTGTTGACACTCTGTTGGCGCGGTGTTGATGCTCTGTTGACACTCTATTGACGCTCAGTTGACGCTCTGTTGATGCACAGTTTGTGGTGTAGCAGTATCGACACACACAATATCACGTATAAAGGCTGCCAATACTCCGATTATGGGTAAATGCCGTAGCACAGCCATTGAATTGTACAAGATCCAACACACAAAATTGTTGACGCTCTGTTGACGCTCATTTTCGGACTGGGGCTGTGACCATGTTGCGATCTCATTTGCTCAGAATGGCTGGCAATACGTTGATTCTGGGTATGTCACGTAGCAGAGTGCTTGGATTATTCAAGATGCAACGCACTAAATTGTTGACACTCTGTTGACACTCTGTTGACGCTGTGATGATGCTGTGTTGACGCTCTGTTGACGCTCTGTTGATGCTCTGTTGATGCTCTGTTGACGCTCTGTTGACGCTCTGTTGACGCTCTGTTGACGCTCATTTTGTCGTGTCGCAGTATTGACACACACAATATTGCCTATAAAGGCTGCCAATATATCGATTATGGTTAAATGCCGTAGTACAGCAATTGAATTATACAAGATGCAACTCACAAAATCGTTGACGCTCTGTTGACGCTCATTTTCAGACTGGGGCTGTGACCATGTCATTTTATCCTTTCCCCATAAAGGCTGCCAACACGTTGATTATGGATAACAGCGAGCAAATAGCTTCTCAATTGACTTACTTACATGACCAAAAATTGTTGACGCTCCGTTGACGCTCATTTTCAGAATGCAGCTGTGACCATGCCGAATCCTCTCTCACCTATAAAGGCTGCCGATACGTTGGTTGTGGATAACAGTGAGCAATGCGCTTTCCAATTGACCTACTAACAAGACAAAAAATTGTTGATGTGCCGTTGACGCTCAGTATCAGAATGTGGCTATTACCGTGCCGCGGTCTGTTTTGCCTATAAAGGTTGCCAATCTGTTGATTCTGAATAACAGTGAGCAAATCACTTTGCAGTTAAGTTGTTTCCAAGTCCGAAAATCCTTGACGATCTGTTGATGCTCATTTTGAGAATCGGCCTGTTACCGTGTTGCATTCTTTGTCGGCTATGAACGCTTCCAATACCTTGTTTATGCATAACTGGGAGCAAATCGCTTCACAATTAACATACATACAAAACCAAAAATCATTGTCACTCCAATGACTCTGATGTTCAGCATTGGGCTGTATCCGTGTCGCTTTGTATTTTGCATGACACGGCAGCCAATACGTGTGTTATGAATAACAGCATGCAACTCGCTTTCCAATTGACTTACTTACAAGACCATAAATCATTGACGCTCCATTCGCACTCACCATAAACATGTCCTAACTGTTGTTTTATGGATAATAATTTTGTACAAATAATCATATAGTCATTATTGACAGCCAATGTACAAATTCTATCAATACTCAGTTGCATGCAAAAGCTTTGTGGCATATCAATTTCTGATCAACTGAAGCAGATGTTCTCTGAGTGATGAATCACCTAGCGCTGTGACATTCCAGCGTGTTCAGCTGGCAATTCACTGCATGTAGATCAATATATTAATTTTTCATTGATATAGCCCAACTTGCTCACTTTGCCATATCCAGTTGGATCTCCTCGATTTCTACGACCCACCATAAGGACTTTGCAAAATGCTGACTATATGCACCCAGTCTGAGCGCGTAGTGATATAGTTGGGTATATGGATGAATGCAAAATGATGGTGGTCATTCATACAGATTTGCATGGCGCATTAACCGCTCCTTCTATAACTCGTATTCCATCACTAAGTGAAACTTTGTTAGTGAATTTTATCTTGAGTTTAGATTGCATGCTCTCACTGATCTGTAAGAGGCAGGAGCATAATACGTTGATCAATTGTCAATCAACTCGGGTTGGAGTTTAGAATGTTTGTATGGCCCGTATGACCGTTGCACATGCACAGACAAACTATCATGTCTCACAATGTTGTCATTGAAATCCAAAACATTCTGACGCGTAGCAACATAGATACAGCAATTATACTTTTGGGGAGATATGTCGTCAATGATCATATATTACGCAGGTTGTGTACAAGTGACCTACGAGCCAATACAATATGTTCATCTGAATCCATTTCCTATATGGTAAGTAGGTAGGGAGGAAATATGCAGGAGTGAACGCTAACGGGTTTAACAGGCTTCGATTTTGGAATTGGTGATGAATTGGGTACCACATCGGTTTTGAATGCCGATATGCATGTGTGTGATGGTGGTTTCCGTTATGTTCATCTGATAGGGCTACATTCTGCTCGTGATGTTGCTTGCAGGATTGAAATTTTCCGCTGATGCGATTGTACATCTCCATGAGCTCAACCAATGATGTCGGCGCAGTCGCGGATGCCAACTGATCAATTTTCGGCGTAATGACTGCCATGACTATCAATATGGCTGTTGTGGACCTCAAATCTTACCAATGATGCAAGACGAAAATTCGTTCACACTCAACTGCAGGATGTAGCAGGGAGCATGTCTCTCCGTGGTTTTGAATATAAAGGCAGCAAATGAGACAAATAAAGAGAATGATGTACCAGAGTTAATATTTTGCACATAACAGCAGTACATCTGACTGCGACCATAAATAGAAAAACCCGAAAATGGAAACCGGAGAGGAGAACCGATGGGTCTAGCCAAACCCAGCAAAACCCACGCGTAGACAGGTACGGGTGCAGGTTTGGCCCGCCAAGAAGCTCAGGGTCGGGTTTTTGGACGGGTCTGGTACCGAAGCGAACTGTTTTTCCGGTCCAAACCTGGACCGCTGGCAGGTTACCCGGACCCATTGCTAACACTAATCATGGGGTGCGCTGGCTCGCTCTCCTTGGGGTGTACTTGTCGATTCACCTGTTCGTGATTGCCATCACTTGACTGACATGGCTTATTGTCGTTCTCTGAGTCCAGTAGTCGAGTCATGTCCAGGTGTACCGCCGTTAGGGTGAAACTTAGCGGTAGCGGTTGCGACTGCGGTATTGTCATCCCCCTTCTCTAAATGCCGTTGCCCTGCCGGTGACTCATCTCACATTGCTTTGTAGGCAACATCAATTGGAAGGGCTTGATTCGGAAGTGGATTGCAGTCCTCAATTGTCATCGTAGTTGAATAGCTTGGGATCACCGACTCTGAGTCAGAATCTATCCGGGCGTAATCTCAGTAATGTAACATCGAGACAGGCATCGCATTGGATTCCGTATTGTAATCGGTGTTGGTTTCGGTATTGTACTCCGTGTGGCACAGCAGCCGCAACATATACCTGCGTCTCGGCATTCAATTCGCAGTGTCGTGTATTTCGTTGTAGTCACAGATTGATTCTCATCCGTCTCCGAGCATCTACGGAATGGGCATATTGGCGCTCGTCAGGACAATTCACTTATTCTCAATGATAACTTCTTGCGGCGATGTCGTGCCCGGGCTTCCAATTGCTTCATAAGGCATCGGCATTCCAACGTATGCAGTTCGCTCTGTGTTGTCATTTGTCTTCCGGGAATATCTCCGAACTGCTCTATCCATGTTAGATAAAGAATCATGAAGGCATGGAAGCGGTGGAAGGGAATAGTCAGGAGGCCTTTTCATTAACCTTTCGCATACACAGGAGCACAGCCACGCTGTCCAGTCACTCCGGTCGGGTCTCGGCGATCCGACAGCAGTCATTGAAGTCTCTCCTTGGAGGGGCTGTTCTACGGCAACTTACACCGCTGCTCTCTGCTCGTCGCTTCCAGCACTTGGGTCGGTATCCTGACCTGGTGAATCCAGAGTGATGTGTTCCAATGTCGCTCCCAGCAGTCCTATGCATTCCCCAACCTGACGGGCAAATGCTACAACTACTTCATTCCAACTTAGAAGATCCTCGAATGCGGTTGCTCCAATTGTTTGTATACCCACACCACACCCCAGAAGCTTGTCTTAACATTAACATATTCGGCTTCTGACACCTTCGATGCCACCGGCGTAGTCATCAGTGTCATTTCCTCTGCTCCATTCTCACTCGATGATCACAGGGAGTCAATCGAGCGCAGTCGATGTCAGGATGTGATTTGTGAAACCATGGTAAGCCAGGTACTGACTCATATGCGTGCATTGGCACGACTAGCATGACTGATTTGTATACCGGTGCGAGAGGGTCCAATGCATGGACTGTGATCCGCGTCTTCCGGTGTCCGTTGAATGTTGCATCACTCCTCCGTTCATGCCGCAGGTGGTGATGTGCGCTGCGTGATGATATCCCCAGTCGCTTGGGAATCCTCGGTGACATGAGGATGCTGGTTGCGTCGCTGTCAGTAAGAGCCCGTACCCATTGCATCCCGACCTTTGTGCCTCATCTGTGCCTCATAAACTATGTGTTCCGAATCCGGTGTTTCAGTAATGCACAGATATTGACTTAACTTACTTGCCCTCGGGCTCTCAGGGACGACTGATGATTGTAGTGAGATCTGATGGGGTTGAACTTCGTCCAGAGTCGCCATTAGTGACTGCGCCACCGACTGTACCTTTTTGCTGGCTGAGTGTCGAAAGATCGTGGGGACTGGATTTGTCAATTGCCGCCTTTTTGTTAATGAAAATGCAGTTGAAGATCATTGATATGGTAGCTGAACTTCGATTGTCCATAATACTGGTGCTCCGAGAGATCCTTATTCACAGTGGTCGTCCTAGTCCTCATAGTCGGTCTGAGGAATTGTGTCAGTCTCTAACCGTAGAGGCACTTCATGCTGCGCATTGTATCGCCGCTATAAGTTTGTCTCAATTGAGGGAAAGCTTCTAATCCTTAATGTCCTGCAATGGTAGGGTGCCATCGCCGTAAGTGCACCTTGCTCGTGCAGATGATCGTAGCAGTGTATGTGATTCAATTGTAGAGGGTCTGCATCGGAACTGAGCTTCGCTTTTCCAGATGATCGTGGTGGTAAGAGTGCGTCGATTGAAGGGTGACTCCTCTGTAAGTGCACCTCGTTCAAGCAGGATCCTCCTCTATAGGTTTGAGTAGCCGAAGGTTGGCCGTGGAGTGTTTCTGCAAGTGGGCATCTTCCAGGCTGCTAGGTCTGTTGGTATACATGCAGATTGGAATAGGTGCACATCGATCAAATAGAAGGTTTCTAGTCGTGACTGTGCTGACTCGGAAAATGGCTCTGAGTTTGCCTTTGATTCATGATAGGGCTGCATTCAGGGGTAAGGTTACTCCGTCGATTGTATGTGCTTGGACTGGTGAACGCGCTCAATTGTCCTGTACTCATGATGATCGTCTTCAATGTCTGTGACGCGCCTTGTGTGCGAAATAGTCTCTGAGCTCACTAGGTTGCCACTGTGAATTAACTCCTTGTGGGGTGCAGTCGCGACTTCTCCAGTGTCCGTGGCCGATTGCGGCGATTGGAAGTAATTGATGTCATCGTCAACTCAGCTGGATTAATTGTAGGCAATATTTGTGGTTGACTGGTCCCAAAGTGATTTCCTGTAATCTTGGTGATTATCGTCTTCAAAGTCGGTGATGCGGCTTCGGCATCAATTGGTCCCTGATCTCCACTCCACTGCCATCAGGGGCTCAATTGTATGATGGAATGGTCGACGCATTGTACTTAGCAGTAATGATGCTTCGATATCGATGTTTGGGGGGCTGTATTCACGATTGTTGACTCCATGCTCTCGCGTCCCAAAAGGGGTAAAACAGCTCAACTCGTAGTCCCGTGCTCAGAATGTATCCGTTTACTGAAACAGCGATAATATTGCAACGGCACGTATGACTGCGTTCAGCCTCATCGGTATATGTATGGTGATTATACTCATATGGTTGCAAACGTGAATGCGAGTGATATTAGATGTAGATGTATATAGGTATGATTATCGCTAGAGATCTAAGGATCATGGCGAGCCGACTGTATAGAATGGCTGTTATCCATCCCGGGTCAGGTGCCGCTGTGACACAGGGCGGCCAAACCCTACATGCTACACAGAAGGAATGTTGTGCTCAACAGAAGCAGATGACAGCGATAGGCTACATTTGAGATATGGACGAAATTGTGGTATCATCCAGGTTACTCTTCCCACTTGATGGTGCAGCTGCATTTGAATTGTCAGAAAGATCACCGTTGCCACCAGCTTTGACTGAAAAGGACCTCCCCGGAGTACAAACCAAATTTTTAAATGTGTACTGAGCATTATGAATCGACCTTCATCCAGTTGAAAGTGATGAGAAGAGTGCTCCTGAATGCATTTCTCACACAAAAAATTGGCTCAACTGGAATCTTGACTTGCAAAATCTAAATCACAGAGATGACAAATGCGGGGAAGATATTGAATGTTATTTCGACCTAGACAATCGATTCGAGGATTCCGAAAGCCCACACCAGAGAGATCTGCGTGCCACAGTGAATCTTCCCGGATTGATTCAAACAACACGGAGGTCCCAGAGAGGATCTGGATCAGGGTTCATGACGGTCAATGCAATGGAAATGAGAACGACAAATTGAATACACCAATGGATGACAGAACACGTCGATATGATTCAACAGGTTGTTTAAGTCGCTTAACCGTTTGTTTGATTTTGAGATATATTATGGGAGCATGGTGGGCAGCTACATGTGAATATCGGTTGATGAACAGCTGTATAGTGGGCGCACCGTCTCATTCAGCAAGATATATAAATTTTAATAGAATCAGAACAAACAGTTCAAGATTATTAGAGGGATTGGCTTTGCCACCGGGCTGAGTCTCAATCCTTCAGGAAGGCAACAAACAAGTTCAAATGATTATGAATACAATGATCGGTGGCAGCAGATGTTAAATGGACAATACATTAAAATGAGCGTGAATGGAGTGTCACCAATTTTTCGTCTTGAAAGTACAGTAATTGAAATGTGATTTGGTCACTGTTATGTATACCCGACGTATTGGCAGCATATGTAGGGAAAAGAGCCAGCAACCATGTCACTGCGCCACTTTGAGAATCACCATCAAACGAGTCCCGATGATTTTTGACTTTGCATCATGGGTATTCTTTCTTCCGATTGATTACAGCCACTGTCCGTTGATGGGATAATCGCAACCTTTAGCGGCAAAAAACAACAGTGACATGCTCCCTCCCCCATCATGAAAATGAGAGATAATGGAGTGTCAACGATTTTTGGTCTTGCATATTGGGTAATCAAGGCATGCCACAGATGTTCTAGCTCATGACGGAACAATTGACTGCCTTGATAGGCAAAAATGGAAAATACAAAAAGAGAAACAAGGATGCCAGAGTAATTGATATGGCAAATTGCAAATCATGCAAAAAGTGATTACTGGATGTTGCATAAGCGATGTTGGTAAGATACTATTATCAAGCAGCAAAAACCAGAGCATGATATGAATCTACAGATGAACCCGCTGGATAATCCACTGACAACCCACCTGGTTCAGACAAGTTTGAGGACTACCATCGAACCGGGCCTGAGTTGAGGGTTTGGGTGTATTGATTAGCGGGACGGCCAATTTGTGCATGGTTTGGTTCCTAACCGGACCTGGATCTGCACCTGATGCCACAGTCAGGAACGCTTGCCGACATTTTCCTGAAGCGAGTACCAGCCATCCACATAGCCCAAGACTCCAAAGCTGTCTCACTGGATCAAATCAAGCTCTTGTGAGACCCGAAAGCAACCATTAGGCATGAGGATCTCCAACTACTACTCAAATGGCAGGCCAGATCTACCCTGCATGCTCTGCACACAACGCCACTGGGTACCTGTAAAGGTGATTCAGGCCTCACAGCTGCACAAGCTGTCCTAGACTGTGGGCGGCAACGGTTCCCTGTAATCCTCACAAGTGCATACAAATCATTCTAACAGGTTGAGACATAACACCACCCCATGTCGGGTGCACAGACATCGAGTGTCATTGCAACAGAGCACCACAGAGGCCGAGTGGGATACCCAATGCACTAGCCCAAGCAGGACGAACTACCAGTAGTCAGGACAGTCATACTGGAAGACAATACTGCGGCTGACAGGGAGTCGATACTCTGTGTGAGATACAGACTACCTTGACTGGCCATGAGCATCTGGATGTGGTAGACGGACGGATCGTAATCTGACAATGGCAGAGTGCAATCTGCAGTACTAGCAGTGTACCACTGGGACGACTGGAGCGCATTCAGCAGCCACTCTGGAACCGGATGAAAAGCGGTCTACGAAGCAGAACTGTTGGAATTTGGACATTCACTCCAAGAGTCAGTGAAGGAAAGTGACACATTGCAGACTCACAGAACAACAAAGGTACCCGTCTTCTATAACTCACATATAGCTATGCAACAAACAGAGCGCCTGGAGGCTGTGCTTGGGCAGTCTCCGGCCAGTTGGATGATCCAGAACACAAAGACTCTTTGCGAAGCCAGTATCAACACAGAATTCTACTGTGTCCTGTGACACACTAATATCACCAGGAGTGAGGAAGCAGATCGCCAAGGGAATCTAGCGTGAGATGGCTGCAGAACACACACAGTACATGAACACCTGTACACCTTGGAGGTGAATAAGATCAGACCAATCACAGATGTGGATATGGAAGCGAGGGTTGAATTGGAGGCCGACAAATGCTAAAAACATCATGGCTATACTCTGAGAGGAAATGCTGGGAGCAAGAGACCAAATTCCGATAAATAGCATGAACATGCTGCCAGCTAGATTCCACTAACCAAAGTCCAGTCACGTGCCAGTGGACATAGACATGGAATGAATTTGACACCAAGACAATGACAAATGCTAATTGTATGCTAGCAGAGGCAAGACAGCAGCCCAGATAAAGGAATATCTCTTCTGCCACTGCAGCTGATGGAAGCACCAACAGCAAATGATATGGAAAGTGGTGCCGAAGGCACTGAGAAGGAGTGCAGGTAGATTCCGACACATGCAGGTCTCTGAGCGACTGTCTGTCGAAAAGTGCAATAAACCTGTAATGCACTTCCTGGAAACCACTGACATTGGAAAGTTCCAACACAAACAGCTGTTGTCAGAGCTGGCAGGCAATGAGCAGAGGAGTACGAGCTGGCAGGCAATGGGCAGAGGAGTAACAGTGAGTGGGCTCTCCTTAATTGCATCCCAGTTTCCTTTCTATGTTATTGACCGATTTGAGATGCATGCTTTCTTGTATCAGATAAGGATGACATGTAGCATGAGTGCAACTCCAGCAGCGAGCTGGCCAATCTGGAGGTCGAGGAGATTAAGGGGCTGTTATACTCCACGTGGACTGAATACAGTAGAATTAAATGAAATAAACAACAGTTGAAATAAAGAATGGCTCTACGGAGCACACAGACCAGAAAGCGGAACATCGACATCCACAGGATTTAGTGGATCGGTAGCAGGATAGACATTGCTCACTTAGTCAGTGAAATGACTATCATCACTTCACACTACTATAATTTCTTCCATCTCAAGATATCAGCTTTAAAATTCTTTTACTGCATTCATGTTATCAAGTTCCCCTTGACCAACTGTGAAAAGGCCCCCTCAATATCCATCAACAGTACTGCTACCATTTTCCGCCTGCTCTACACTTCTCCAACTTTCTTCATCAACGTTCAAAATACATCAATTGGCAATCTTTTCTAATCACATACACACTGTCTATCATGAACTAGTCTTCTTTGCTCACACCCCTCTGCTATTATTTTGACAGCTACTTTTTCAACAACTTTTCCCAGACAATTTAACAACATAATTACCTGATACACCTTTGCAACTCCATAATCTAGCCTTGCTGGTTTCAGTATAACTACCCCCTTGCTTCCTTCCAAAGTTGTGGGTGTATTATTGATTTGAACTGTTGCCTTCATTGGGAGTATGTGGCTAGTAAGTTGCATCCGGTACTAGAATACACTATCATTCAAGAAGGAAAGTTCTCAAGCAATTGCTGACAAAAATTTTTATTAAGGACTGGGCTTTCCTAGCATGACTCTAATGGAATAAGTGTCCACTAACATATTTTGTTTCCCCTGATATGGGGATTGTTGGAGTGGAAAGATGATGAAATCAAGGATAGTTCTCATCATCTAGCGTGTGTATATAGTTATGTACTGCATTATCAAAAAGACACAGTGCTATTGTAATGCTCCGTGCCATTTGCTGCTGAAGTTTAGAATTCTATTTGAAAATATCTATCTTCAAGTAAGTACACAATCTCGCTGATATATTTCCGGTAAAAACAAAGACAATCTGACGCAGCATACTATTCTTCATTCATTGATGAACGATTCGCGATATAGAAAGACCTGTGTTACGGAGTGTGATTTAAATGAAATGTTCAACTCCATCAAGGAACTTCTGTCTTCTCTCGCAAAAAATTTAAGCTATCATCAATCTCATCTGGCACTTTATACCAATGCCCAAAGCTCTCATAAATCATCCAAGTAACGTCCATACCCAGTTTCTCGAGTGTCGTCGCAGCTTGCTGCGCAAGTATACAAGCAACTTTTTCGTCGTCGCCCCCATGAACTAAGAATACCAGCGTTTGCAAACATTCTGCGGCAGTGCCAGCATACTCAACGGGATCAAGTGATATACTTTCACGGAGAAAGTCAAGAGCTTGTTGTTGCGGTGATCGGTCGCTGTTGCCGCTGGGTTGAGCTTCGCCCTCTTCTTCGCTGTTATCATTGCCAAACGAAATCCGTGTGTCCTCCTCGCCGTTTGTAACAATGCCGTCAAGATGCTGCCGGAAAGGCCAACAAAGCCACCAAGTCTCGTATCAAAAGTAAGCAGGACATACCGCCCCATAGCGCATCCTTGGCTTAATCCACCCAGCAGAATATTTTCCTTCGAAACGGTCTTAGCTCTTCGTTGATTAGCTTATGTATGAATTCGGTGGTGTCGCATAAACCATCAACTTACAGATCTTCGCGTTGCGATGTATTTTCGACATAGTAGTTGTCGAACCACTGATTGATTGGGGTACGCTTAAACAAGGCGGGGCGGCGCTTCTTGGCCGTGGGGAAGATATATTTCATCCCTGGGAATAGTTTGGGTAGCGTAAGTTCCGCTGGTAAAGAGGAAGATGGGATTCCGGTCTTGAGTAATTCGAGGCCAAATTTGAAGCCATTGCTTCCACGACCATGGAGTAGTATGAAAGTATGCGTATGAGCTGCCGTTGGTTAGATGACGAGGGGTTCAGGGACTCCCATTTCTGCGGAGATTTCACTATTGCAGCTTCCGATGTCATTTGTGCATGAGACGGAGAGGACTATAGCGAACAAGCGCAGGAGATTCGTGGGACGGCGTTCGCTAGATGGACGAAAATACTGGCGAAAGCTTTCGAGAAGCTCAGTGCGGGAGTTGAGGGATTGATATTAACTGGGGCGATCCTATCGCATGATTAAGAGGCTCAACTAGTTAGGCAGCAGCATTGGTATAACAAATTCCTGTGGACTAGGATGGACATCTTTTCGTACATAGAATGCATCGTAGCTACCTCTGCCATACGAGCAGCATCGCAGGACTTTAAATGGTTGCGAGTCTATCTTAAGGGTTCGATGGGCACAATCTTGAGACAAGCGCTGAGCCTTGGCCTTCTCGTCCATAATAATAAAGTAATGCCTCAGGAGGATAATCATGGTGCTTGTTAATAGAAGTTCAATAAGTGGTGTTCTGTGGTTGAGTAATAACTAGCGAGCTAAGTTGAGAGTGCGCTTTAGCCGGATGGGTTGCGGCAGCCCCAACTTGTTTAAACCCAAGAGAGTTGAGGGCTAGGGTTAGTCTAAAATTAGTTCATTTATTTTGCCGACTCTGAAGCAGAAACGACTTCATATAGAATTAAAAGCGCGGTTGTATGAAGGTTCTGATCTGACGAATTATAGACATGTTTTCTGAAAGCCATGATTTTATAGTACCCATCAGCCACGGTATTCAGGTTTAAGAAAGCTATGTAGGCTGGTTTTTGCTAGCAATCTTTAGGTGGGTATACATACACTAATCTTCCGGTCCGATAACCAATCTTCAAAACAGCGACTTATGCCGAAACAAAACTGAAGCTCATCCCACCTCATCTGGCCTCAAACTACCGAGTATCGCCAATCAGTTGGCCCCTGTGAAAGTCTTCATTGTCTCCTCCTGATATCCCGAATTCCCTTTCCCCAACTGCTTCCCTTGTATCTCCCCTGATCTCTTGCTGTTCCTTACTCAGTCGCTCACGCTCAGCTCTCTTCTCTATCTTCAGCAGATACTCCGCTTCTGCCTGAGCTCGCTCTTTGTCACTCTGCATTTTCCTTGCTACAAAGTCCACGGGATTCCTAAGACACCAGATGATGAGCTCTCGTGTCGCAAGGGTATCTTCGAGGCAGTCGTGACCGTAGCGCCCTCCCCTCTGGACCTGCTTTCGAAGCAACTCAGCGCTGAGACCCTGGACGCCGTGCTTTGAGGATTTGAGTTTAGGGATAAGCATGCTCGAGTCTATAACCTTTTGGTGGATGAGCCGTAATTGATCGAGGTCGTAGTGAAGTGAATGGCCCATGATGATTGTGTCCTTATCAATATACTGAAACAACAAAGCCCGTGCACCCTGCCAACCATCAATGTAATTCCCTGCTGCCACTGCTTCACGCATCATATTCTCGGAGACGCCCGAATACTGTGTCCTCCATGACATGACCGGGACGGAAGGCTTGACCAACGAGTTGATGAGCACCTCGGCCGTAAAGAAGTCGACAACCGAAAGAAGAATTAGTTCGCTGCGGTTGAAATCAGCCCCACACATTTCACAATCCAAAACCACAGCCCAGCGTTTAGGTAGTCCCGGCAGGGGTGGAGGTGCAGCCAAGAAAGTCCAGTTCAAGGCTAGATCAGGTAAACTCTCAAAGCTGTGAGATGGTAGGGTGGCGCAACCTGTAATGTTACCTCGAATCAGTGCCGCCTTGCAGCAGCTAAATGAGCGTTCCACCTTTCGGGCCTGGTGGTTGAATATCTTGACGAGCCTACCCGAGTGAATGCGACATTCCACGGTCTTATTGCCATCTAGAAGGAGAAGTTAAAAACTGTACCGGAGGGAGGGTATTCAAAAGCCTACTTCGACACTGGAAACATTTCTGCATCGACTTAAATTTCTCCTCGGCGAATGGCGCCAGAGTAAAACCACGTCGTGAAAGTTCCTCCTGTGGATGGCAAAGCATATCCAAAATCTCGATATATACATACCATTGACCTTCGGGAACAATTGACCAAACGTTGTCCAAGTATGTGAAGACTGAAGTCCATGGAGTACCAGTCAAAGTCTCCAGCTCCGCAAAGATGCTCATCACGGTTGCAGGCTTAGTCTCACTTACACGCAAAGACTCCGGACTCGTCGCCTCAGTCTCCGGCCAAACTACACCCTCAGGCCAGGCTACTAGCTCAGCCGATGATTCTCCGTCGCTGCTCTGTCCAGGAGTTGAGGTTGACGGCATCGTACGAGAAGAATCCCTTCTCTTTGCCAGTTTCTCGAGCTCCAACAGTGCCGATCTCCTAAGATCCTTTTGTTTTGACTGTTCCTCATTTTCAATGCCGCTACCGCCACCAATATCACCGAGGAAGCTTGCCTGAAGCACCATCCCGTCCAAGCTACTACCTAAGTGCAGAGTATTAAAGCCGGACAACCGCGATCTGGAGCTCTCGGAGACTTTACTTGTGGTCGCGGCAACGGGGTTAACTGCGGTGATGGCGGAACGACTGGAAACTGAAACAGCAGTGATCGATGTCGGGGTTTCCCCGGGTGAGTAGGAAACTAGGTCCAAGGCCCCAAAGAGCGGGAGAGACACATCAGACAAGGACGTTCCTTGGATCTTGACGCAAAGCGGGTCAAAGTCGGTCAGCGACGCGGCTGCAATCACTGGTTGCAGTGACAGTGATGTTGCCGAAACGGTGACACTAGGCTGGATATTTGCAGTGCTGAGCTCTTTGCTCGTTGCGTGCTGCTGGACCTGTTCGTCAATATAATGGGAGTTCATTCCGGACGCACACGTGCCACTCTCTAGGTGTGCAATCATGTTGGCCTCGTTTGTAAATGTCCGCCAGCATTTTGGAAACCCAAGACATCTCACTAGCCGCAGAGCATTTTTGTGTACCTGTTTGTTAATATGGGCGTCGTACTTTAGACCTGTTTTGAATAGCTCTCCACAAGGCTTGCATAAAATCCCAACGTTCCTCCTGTCATGCTGGATGTATGTTTTCAAGTGCTCGTTGAGTGCGCAGTGGCTAGGGAAGTCCGTCAAGCACTCGATGCAGTAGTACTGTATATCGGTTCGGTGACGATCCGCGAGATGGCGTTTGTGTTGCTCCGCTGTGTAGAAAGTCGCACCAGAGGATATGCACTCAAGACCAACTGCTTCGGCATTGCTCTTGTGCGACGTGCTTGTGATGTGTCTCTGAGATGCAATGCAACACAGAAAAAGTTTTATGCCGCCACAGGGCTCGCAAGTCCGAAGGATCGGAGGCGGCAGTTTTGGATTGTATTTGCGTTGGGAGTCCTGGATCCCGGGTTCAACATCTCCCTTGCCTGAGCCTGACAGTTAAATAACTCACATTATAAGGCAATTTGCTCAGTGAAGGATTGCAGCCATCGCAGTGGCACATTGCATTACGACTATGACAAGGCGTCTGCTCAATATGAACGATCAGTCTGGTCTCGGAGTCGAATGTGAGATCGCACAGCCTGCACTTAAAAGATTTTACCATACCGTCGTGTTTAGAACGAGTACGCGATGAAGAGTGAGGAGCCGGAGGATAAGAACGAAAGCAGTAGATATGCAAACGTGGTCACCACCGCAACCCGGACGTTCACGCCAAGAGCGGGGCTGTCGAAGATGTGGTGCTGCACCGATCTCTGGATACGATTCACATCGATCGGCATTACGGCAGGTTTACACACCACTGAAGCCAATAAACGTCTGCATATGTATACGTATACATGTGCAGTTGCCAGCGCGTGCCGTTCCGCCGCCGGTCGCCTACAATGGTTAAGCTGCAGGGTGCCACATCTATATATGGCTCGTATTGACGCAACACAGATTAAGAGTTACATATATTGAGTAGCAACGAAGAGATCTGTGAAGCAGGTACGAGGCGAGTATCACACGCAATCTGGTGCAGTCAACTTACAACTATCCCCAGTCTACAAAAACAGCACCGATCCCACGAATGACAAATATCGAGTGACTAACTATATTCCTGACTTAAATCGTTTGCCACCACCCGTTCGGGGAATTGTTTTTGACAGAATTTGAAACCACGAACAAGATACAGGACTATTTTTGGTGAATTTTAGGACTGTGAGTGACATCTAATGATGTGGGGGAACCTTGTGGTGTATGATTCCAATTGAGAACGGGTGGGAGGGTTCTTTGACCGACTTGGTTGAAGACAAGCATACAGATTCAGGGACTTTTAGGTAATCTTGACGAGATATAGCAGCAATTTAAAACCTCCACCCAGATCATCTAAAACTGACCTCACGAAAGGTCCAAGACCCACCAATCAGACTTGCCCCTAGTTTAGGATCGATCCGATCTCTCTACCAAAGAGAAATCATCGACGGGCATCGTGTGGCTGCTTGGCAGTTACGTGGCTTGCCATTCTTAGTATAGCATTGTAGGCTTCGTGTCCTTTTAGCTCTCTCCTTTGATTTCCTTTAGACTAGACAATAGATGAGCTTTCCACGCCCACCGCAGAATATACGTGTCAACTTCCCAATTCATGTATCAATAGATGAGGTTTAATGAGGTTCTCACGGTTATGAGCAAACGACAGTTATAATTGTGCAACCGTTACTGGACAACTTCACGGTCTAGATACGGATATGCACATGAATGGCATAACCGAGCTCTTCATTTGTGAGCGAGCCCCAATGAGATGCTCCAAGCTCGGTCCAAAAGATCTAACGACAAAAATATCTGAACCTCATATGTTGATACTGTGGTATTGCGGCATACATCTAAGTCCTTATCTTAGTTTCGAGTAGCGGGTGATGTGAAAAGGCTGGAAATGTAATAATTCCATTTATGCAGCTTTCTTTGCTTACACCAACACATATTTCCAATCCATTCTACTATTTCCGCTCCAAATGCACCGAGGCCACCAGGTTCTGAATTGTTCATGTCTACGGCCTACCACAGTTCTACTCCGGGTTCCCGGATCGAACTAGGAACTCGCCACCGGCTCAACCCACCAATTGTTCCTCTCACCTCATGCATACGGCCCAGGCGCCTTATTAGGGGCGTGGGCGCGTCCAGCGCCCACACCTAACAAGCCGCTAGCGGGGCACCTCGTAGCCACGCTCCCACCCTCAGCTTCCCGTTCCCATATCTATCCAACTTTCAGCTCAATTGACTCCATGAGTTTTACTCTGACTAGGATATTGTTTATATATGAAATGTATTTAACAAGATGCTCTTTCACTTGCATGTCTCCTCTTTTAGTTTCCTCAAATATTCAAGGAGTGGTTGATCATGAAGTATAGTGGCATAGACTGTTGTGGTGGGAAAATCCGGTTCTCACCACCACTGCTCATATTGGCAGGGGAAGCGAGGGGGGGGGGTCGCACAGAGATACAGGGGTAACAGAGGTGGACTGGGCGACGGGGAGTATATATATTTCGGAGACCCTGGGGTCGATAGCTATCATTTTAACATACAACGGAATACACACTCGATCTCCAACATTCAGTCCCACTCACTCGTATTAAGTTTTTGTAGAACCCTGCAATTTATGTAGTTCCTAACGGCCAGTTATCTTACCGAATTCTATCACCCTCTTTTTATACTCCTTGAGCTGGAATTGCTCTTTTTCATGCATTCCCTTTGGAAGCTGCGAGAGGTGCGGCAGAGTTTTGACAATAGACTCTCTGCCTTCCAGCCCTGCTGTTTCACTACACTATACTTAGTACTGTTGATATTGCTAAGTACTGCTTAACACTGCTGGTGTTTTACATCAGGTAAATTATTTCTAACTGATGCTTAGATACATATCATATACCATCAGGCAAATCTTTTCTATCTGGCTGTAATGTTACATTGGCTACTTCTTTGACTTGTTGATTAACTTGAAACTTGAATGAATCTATCTATCTTGAAGACCAAAGGTCTGTAAATATACAATTTGCCATATGCAACACTGCAGTATGTGTTAATTGACACATGCCAAACGAAGGGCTCACCACAAGAGATGATCATGTTGGACATAAAGCCCCCTATGATACCACCGGGAAAAATGACCTTACGCGACGCGTAACTCATAGAGAAGCAGTGTTTGGAACGGTAATCCGTAGCATATTTGACGCGTGGCACTATGAGGTCCTATGGACTTGCGCGTTGACTAGATTACTATGATACGCATGCGATTATGTGCGCTTGATACTATACATCATGCTGCATTCAACAAAACTGCCAAATGCACTTCATTGCACGCTCCCAAGTATGCTCTGAAGTACACTCCTGATTGCACTCGATCGTACACACTCAGCCTGCTTGACGTACGCTCCCAAGTAAGCTCTCAAGACGCTCTCAAGTACACTTCGAGTACGCTCCCAAGTACACCTCCGAGTACGTTCTCAAGTACACTCCCAATTGCACTCGATGACACACTCCCAGCCTGCTTGGCTATATGCTCCCAAGTAAGCTCTCAAGACGCTCCCAAGTACACTCCGAGTACGCTCCCAAGTAAACCTCCGAGTACATTCTCAAGTACACTCCCAGGCATGCTCTCAACGACGCTCCCAATTGCACTCGATGGCACACTCCCAGCCTGCTTGACTATACACTCCCGAGCATGCTCTCAAGGACGCTCCCAATTGCACTCGATGACACACTCCCAGCCTACTTGGCTCTACCCTCCCAAGTACACACTCAAGAGGTAAGACACCTCCAATCTCACTTAACTATATGCTCCCATGTATACTCCTGGGTGCTCGATCTAAAGCCTTGCTGAGTTGCAGGCGCCAGGCACCGGGAGGCGGGTGGCGGGTGGCGGGTGGCATATGGTGGCCGAAATCATGACGTCGGTCGATATTGTAGTCTGAACCTTATCTTTAGCGCGCCCACCGCGACGAGATCTCACGATGCCTCACGGACATGGTGTTGACAATTGCAGCCTTAGATTCTGCAGGAAAGGTAGACAATTGGATCTTGGGGAGAGCAGATCTCCGACTCAGATTTTCCAACGGAATCTGCTGCCCGCTTCCCACCGATTGTGGGCGTATGTGTGCGCATTTGGTCCGGGGCTGATGGTGATGATGGCGAAGATGATGATGGCGATGGTGATGGTGTCGGTGATGGTGTCGGTGATGGTGATCATAGTACCAGACGCACTTAAGACAAGTTGGTTGGCTACGTCAACGTTAGCATCAAAGCTTCCACAAACTCAGAGTATTCCATCGACCAAAAGCTTCCCGTAGAAAACTCTACTCCTCCCGAAGCACGGCTCTCTCAAGCGCAGCTGTCAAGCGTGGCTCTCTCAAGCAGGCTCACAAGCAGGCTATGAAGCAGGCTTCCAAGCAGGCTATCAAGCAGGCTTCGAAGTAGGCTCTCAAGCAGGCTCTCATGCTCCAGCAGGCCTCCAGCGGACTCAGTGATACTGTGTACAGTACCGGTATAACAGCAAGGCAGTAAAGACAGGTATAGGTCCATCTCCGGCCGGCAGCCGTATATAGTTCCATAGGCCCACGCGCACATCTCTATAAATCGACTATAGATGACTATAGACTGCGCGTTGCGCAGGGGTCCACGGGAAGGTTGCTATGAGCTGCGCGTGCGCGTAGCGCAGTCTATAGTCGATTTGCACTTTTGCCGATGTCTAAAATTCCTTTAATGATAAGTAGTAACATTAATTTCGAGTCGCACCTACAGTGTTCCCAAAGAAGACGTGGTTTTTCCCCAACTTCACCTCAGCAATTTGAAGTGCTCCCAGGCTTGGCATCTGCATTCCCAGGTGCTCCCGTGGTTGTCACCAGACCACCTATGTCCTCCCAGATTTGTCACCAGTGCTCCCAAGTTCACCTGAAGGCCACTGAATCGGTCCAGTCAACTTTGGAATTTGACCACCCAGGGATTGTGGTCCAGCTACTCCCAAAATACTCCCAAAGGCTCCCAGAGATATAGATTTTTTTGGTGCAATTGTCATCAACAGCATCCGTCCTGGACTGAGGGCACACACTTAGCCCACAATTGATGGAAAGAGGTCCTCAGATACCTCTGGGAGATCTGAATCTGAAATCAGCTCTCCCCAAGATCCAATTATCTATCTTCCCTACCAATACCAAGGATGCAATTTTCAATATCATGACCATAAGAAATTTTGAGATCATATTGCAGTGGGTGTGCCAAAAAAAAGATTCCGACTATGATATCAACCTATATCATGGTTTTGGCCACCATTGGCTGCCCGCCATGTGCCACACACCACACACCCCATGCCACATGTCACATGCCACACACCACACACCACACCCCTCACCACACACCACACACTGTACACCCCATATGCCACACCCCACATGCCACCCACTAACCACCCACCGCTCCAAACTGCCCACCATAAACCACTCCTCTCATGTCTCTATGGGTCTGCTGTCTGCAGCAGCGCAAGATATTGAATCAAGCATTTATAATCATACATGGGACCATATAGTCAAGTGATATTAGGAGAGTCTTGCCATTTGGCAGTGTACTTCAGCTCGGAGAGTGAAGAAGACTTGGAGTGTGTTATGAGATCCATTGTGCATCTACTTGTGAGGGTGTTCAGGACTGTACTTCGAAATATGATTATAACAGTGCTTCAGAATCTACTCAGACTGCACGTCTGAGCGATTTGAGAGCTTACTTGGCAGCAGATAGTTAGGCTGGCTGGAAGTGTGTCATCAAGTGCATTTGAAGGTATACTGGATAGCATGCTAGGGAGGATATTTGGGAACACACTTAGAGGTGTACTTACGAACATATTTATAGTGTTATGGGGTTGGTATGACCTAAATAACTATACTGAAAAGTATTTTACAATACTTAAGTACGTACTCAGTCACACTGTGCCATAGCTCCTATAGTTATCTTCCTTTATGGGTATCTCCAGACAAAGTGTATCGGGCGTCTGTAAACATCGTATACGCAATGAGGACAAATATGTATTGCCTTATCAGAAGTTACTGGATGAATAGCAACTAAAACGTATCATGGTGTGATGCGGTCATGACAATACAAATAACTGATATAATTAATCTCAATGAATAAGTATTATCATAAAGTAAGTTGCAATAATTAATCTAGGAATTTAAATTCATATCGTAAAGTATGTTGTATAATCAATCTCGGTGATTACCTAATATCGTAAGTATACCATGTGATTAATCTCGGTGATCGAGTAATATCGTGAAGTATGTCGTATAATTAATCTCAGTAATTCATTAATATCGTAACGTATATCATATAATTAATCTCGGTGATTGATTAATATTGTGGTGGTAATATTTTGCCCATTGATAGTGCAATCTGAATTGACCCGTATCTTCACCACAACCCACAACTAAATTGGTTGATAAACCTGGCGTTCAGATACTATCGGCAATATCACGTCTATTGCGTAATCTCCCTCACTTCATCCTCTATAACAGGCTGAACAGTAGATGTCAATTGTACTCTACCGTTGTAATATCGATCCGTCTTTCCGCAACGAATTCTGAATCCTATCTAACCATCTATTGATTTTCCCGGGATATCCCCTAGGAAGTATTTTCTATGTAATTTTCTGTGGTTAAAACACTGTCCCACTTCGAGTCAGATTGATTGATTGATTCAAGCTAGACTCCTTGGGCAGGAACTTTTCCTTTCACGGATGCTCAATATAATTTACTCCGGGGGATTTCACAATATTGTTTTGTGCTAAATCCAACTCCGAAATATTATCGTCGGGTATTATTATTCCCATAGCTGATTGAGCCGGTAATGGCGTAACAACACAATCCCTAACGTACTGTGATGAAAATACATGATATTCAAAATCAAACCTTAGTCGTTCCATACATTGGATAATACTTGCTAGCCACCAGATACACTGTGCTGCAAATATATTATATTCCTTCTGGGATGGTCGTATTAATAATGCAAACGCGTACACAATAATATCGTAATCGTTCGCAAATTCTTTATCAGTCATGGGGCGAGGTCACTGCGTACAATCCTAATAAGTAATACTAATATACTTGGTAATAAGAATAATAGTCAAACAAGAACCTTAAACTTAATAATATATCGGCTTCGTCTTTCACAGGTACGTCTCGTTCGTATCTGTGGGGCTACCCTTCCAATGCCGGAGCACTGCTGTCTCTTTATAGCCTTTCTTGGACTACCGAAGTTTATGTCCGAACCTTAGCTATGATCTCATCTGTCATATCTTAGAGTACTCTTTTATAATGATCCAGGCTCTTAGAAAGAGGACCACACATCCCAAAGGTTATCGCGTAATTGACCATTGGTTTTGAAGCGTCACGCTCCTGATAACAATCAGGCCATCATCAGCCACATGATTTAATCACACAGTAACTACAACTTAGATATCTTGCAACTCGTATATTTCGGCTAGTCGAAACCTCTCCATCGCCTGACGTGGGTATTCGGAAGGCTTTAAACAGAATACTTTTAATCAAGTTCAACCTTCACCATATAGGCTATTTGGCTTATCAGCTTCAGAGACGTACGTCGCGACCCACCATTGCTCTGTTGACATTTGACTTGACGTACCACACCAGTATTATGGAACAGAAAATGATTAACCTTACTCGATTGTTCCCAGCAAGGGAGTTGGAGGCTTATCGGGTCGCATTGACTTTGCCTAACGTCTTCATCAAACAGACACACCATCCTTAGGCCGAGACTATTCTCTTTGGCCGGGGAGTACCCAAGTTGTTCCGCTCCACAAGGGATTGGTTAAGAATCCCGCGTACTGGCATATAGGCTATCGTCTGCCTGACACGTCGGACGCATTTCTGCAAATGCTGCATCCTGTCTTTTTAGCTCAGTTTGAATGAGTGTGGTAAGTAGTGTGAGCAACGGTTCCGGGTTACCCGGCTGCGGTCCGGGTTTGGAACCGGACCGGATGGTCCAGTCCGGGTTGTTACCCGGAAAACAGGGGTACCCACCGGGTTCGGGGACGGGTTAGAACCAGACCGCGGTTCCATTGTACAGTTCCTTCAACTTTGGCTCCAATCAAGTATTTGAGTTCTGATCGTATCATGACATGATCAGTACGTAAATTGTGCAGCAATAGTCGCTCTTTCACCTCCCGCTGTCAGATTTGCGATCCGACCGATATTCGTTGAGTGGCTGTGAAATAATGGCAGAATTCAAGCGAAATTGGGGGGTGTTCGATCGCGACTCAACGAATACTTATCGGATCGCCAATCTGAAAGCGGGAGGTGAAGGAGCGACTAAAACTGCACAATCTACATATTGTTCATGTTGTGATACGATCAGAACTCAAATACTTAATTGGAGCAAGAAATCTTGACTTTTGAGGAGCGGGATTTGTGTGGAAACCCGTTGCAATGGTTCAGTTCGGAGTTGGAACCGGACCCGGAACCGACCCGGGAATTTGGACCCGTTGCTAACACTAGTCGTAAGACATAACTGGCATCAATATAAGCCCTGGAGGTTTATCGACTGGCCTAGGTTATTGCATCATCAAATCTGGTCTACCGTAGTGTGTGAACTTACAATGGATCCGCCAGCAATGAGGCTCGCTGTCGAATCGACACAAGGTATGTCATATCCCGCTGAAGATCATCACGTATGGCAGCTTACTACTTCATTGTGAGATCGGTGTTATGTACAATACAGTATTATAGAACCCATCATATGGATCTCGAAGTCGACTAGTACCAATACCTCTGTTAGGGGAAAACCCCTAACATATTGTGTACTTCAGAAATCTTTGGAGCTTTGATAGGTGTGTGAAATGGGGTGCATTTGCCAGTTTGGTTTCAAGCTTGTTACATGCACCATGATATGTACAATCAAGCATATATAATCTCATCTGTATCATAATAATCTGGTCAATGTGTAGGTCCATAGAATCTGATAGTGCCTTGCAATAATCAAGAAACAGATTATAATCCCAAACACTATGGCTCTATGAGTTACTTGTAATGGCCAGGTCTTAGACTAGAGGTTAGGGTTGCAATGCTGGCACCTGCTGTGACAAGCTCAGCCACAACCATAAATAGACTGCTCATGAAAACTATAATCCTCACTGAGAATCTTACCACCTGCTCATATAGGTGTGATCACTCAGGCCCTGTTTGAAACCTCATCTGTACCTGTATAAACAATTCTCTTACTTAGCCGGATGCTGGAGTATGCACCCTGACAGACTACTTGGTCTTTCAGTCACCAGATACGTTCGGCTCATGGCATTTCAATCTTACTTTTTTTGTAGAACCTTCCCCACACACCCAGAATCTGCGAATCTAAGCAACTGGCCACTCAATGCCTCCCAACTGGACATATAGCCATCCAGGATGCAGTGCCAATAAGCAAGGAAGAGCGGAGATAATTCACCGGTCGATCATGCGTAATGCGGCAGGTTTCGCCCATTGCATCACCTCTGGATCAGTCACTGGAAATGGTCTAGCTGAGGGGCAGATTGACGGAGACACAGATCCCGGAACCAACATCAAACAGGACAACATTACACCCATTTCTGATGATAAAACCAAATGTAACAACAGTACTCCAGAACCTTATGAATCTGCATACATTAATGGGATGCACCAACTGCATCATGCAAGATCAACCAAGAAGAGTTGCTGGAGTGGCACCAAAAGATAATTGAATTCCACTTCCAGCAGAATACAGAACAAGACAAACAGCACATATTATAGATGCGAGATGAGATGCGCAATTTTGAGAACATGCAGCCACCACCTACTTGCTGAGGTAGTTGAGAATTAGATATCAATCGCAGCTCATGTTGATTGAACTTCCGGACTCATAATCACCTTTTTCAAGATGACAATCCCAAGGTTCAGTGTGTCTTTGCAATTATTGCAAGCTGGGTCTACCAGACTGATCATGATATGCCAAAGACAACTCTGATCAACCCAATTACCTTGGGCCAAGACATGCAAATGGTCAACTCATCATAGCTGATTGGTCTTGACCTTGTCTTTCGAAAAATACAGCCAGTATACACCGGTAATGACCTGAGACTCAATGTAGCTAGGATATCACACTACTACTTTCTACCCGGCATCTATAATGCCAATGAGGAGGTATGGACATACACCAATCGATTATGGGGAATAGGAGTGAAGATCAGTGTGATGAAGCGCCATTTGAACTGATGCTGTACAATACGGTCCAGGCAGTATTCGAGGCCAATTTTCAATCAAAACTGCAGCTATTGACCAGAGCAAATGAGAGCTTTCTTTCCATTGACAAACATTTTCGTCAAGCAGCGGATGTTGAAACCGAACTGGAGAATTATGACCAGCAGCAATTGATGCCACCTGTCAAGTCATCTCATTCAGGTGGCAAAAAGGGAAACTTCCTGCCATTATTTTCTGAGATGAAGAAAGAACCAAAGAATCTGTCTAAGTCCTACAACTTTGTTAAGTCATCAAGCACAGGCAGAAAAGATCTATCTCCGTTGCAATAGATAACAGGGGAGGTGAATGTATTATGTAAAGCCAATGGGAAATGCGTACAATTCACCCATGATACTCACGAAATCTTCCAATGGCACAAGTCCTTCAAGGCAAACAAACAAGATTGACTCACCCTCCAAGATGGCATAGCCAAAGACACAGATGTCAACGGTGGGCATCAACACACCATGCATCAATCATTGTTCGACAGTCAGCAAGGAAGTATCTAGTATCCCCCACGTAGTATCTAGCAGAGTGGGGGAAGTTTGACCAGATGGGGCCAGGAATGAAGAAGTTGGGGGTGCAGGCACTAATGGTGACTCTGGATGAAGTTTGACCCCACCGGATCTTACTAAAATTGAGAGTCATTTTTAATAGTCAGAATGCATGAATACTGAGTCACCATCTATGCAGAACTGGAACACCAGATTCGGCGGCGATAGTTCAGGAAGTAGACATACACGAGAGGAATGTTGTGATGCAACTCCATCAGGCTCTTATCGACTGTGGTGCAACCAGAGTATCCATGGCACTGAGTATTTTCGATAAACATAGGATGTCAAAGGGGTAGCACACATCACCACATTCAGCCTAAACTGAGGAGTGACGGAATACGCCAACAACAGCTTGAAGACCCATATCACAGTTCAGTATTTGGACAATCTTCCACCAGTTGATAAACATATATGTTACTCGTGCCAATGCACGTCTAGGATCCATTATTTTTTTTACCCTGCTGTCACCAATGAAATCCTGATCTCAATTGGACTTGCTGTTCAATAACTTCCTTACACTCACCTAATGCAAGTGGAGTGGATGAAATAATACTGACGACTTAGAACATGGCATCGAAGGTCTCAGATGCTAATTACTATGATGGAAGTGAGTCACTTCTGGGACACTGTTCCGCGATTCGGATATTTGTAGCAACCATATTTGATGACCTTTGAGCCAGAGACAAACACATCGCACTATCTGCCCTACTGGTTAGGGCATGCACAGGGCTGCTGGGAGCAACTTTGGATGACATCACCTTGAATTGACCAGGTAATACAGACTCAAGCATGGGAAGTGATGAGCAGGGTGCAGCAGTAGTAATTGCAGCAGAGACGCACCGTGGACAAGGGACTAGTGTTAGCAATGATTGGCATTACTTGGCTGCCATACGGAGGGAAACTGGAACCGCTCAGAAACAGAACTGCCCAGTGAGGAGTGGTTCCAAACGTGAACTGCACCTTCAACTGCGGATTTTTGAATGGGTTTTGGATACAGCAGAGCCTCATTTTCATGAACTCAAAACTTTGGTTCCAATTGAACATTTGTGTTCTGATGGTATCGCAATACAATATATACGTACATTATCCAGTTTTTGATGCTGTTTCTCCACCCTTCTTCAAATGTGTGATCCGTTTTATATTCACCAAGTCACGGTGAAAGATACCCAGTTATCTTCGTTATTCAAAAGCGACTTAACGAATATTGCTTGGATTGGAAATTGAAGACTGGTAGGTGAAAGAGCACCCAACACTTCATATTTTACAGCTAGAACACATGGTGATACAATCAGAACCCAAAAATGTAATTGAAGCCAAGGTTCGGAGTTCGCAAAAGAGTGGAACCGGCCAAAGAAGCACATGATGATGTGCAGTTCGGTATTTTCAATGAGTAAAATCGGGTGCAACTGTCCCGGTTCTGTTCCAACCTCAACCCGGCACCCTTCCAGCAGGTTGGAACCATTGCTACCAGTAAGGGACACTTAGGTAACTGATCCCGGCTCGCTGGGACAGGAAGGCAGTGACTTGATCTCTGGGCTTGGCCTCTTTGTACTTGAACCATTAATGGCAAAACCTCCTGGATTACTCCTTCCGCTTCTCCTCCATCTCCTTACTGTTGAATACTTATGCTCACTGAGATCACGTGCAGTACACAAGCTGATACCTACCGACAATGCAGACTTCATCCCAGTAATAAACTCGGAATGTATACCTGTGCTTTGCTAGACAGGGTCTGGAACAATGGGACGGCCACACCTATATGAACATTCACTCGACATCAAGCTGGGGTTGAAGATGCCGTATGAACGGATCTACCACCTCTCAGAAGTAGAACTCCAAACGTCAAGACATACATAGTAATGAACCTATCCAACAGCTTCATCCATCAGTCAGCATCCTGAGCAGCAGGACCACAATCAATTGCGAAGTACTGGGCCAGTGGCCTACAAAGTTTCATGAACTACCAGGCACTGAATTCAGTGACAGTCAAGACCAAGTAGCCCGTACATCAGCAAACAGTGAAATTGGATTCCAAAAATGCACCTCACTCGCCGATCTTTCTTGACTTATTCGACAATGAATCCGACTGACTTATGTCCAATCATCCACCATGCCTGGAAGTGTGAAATGATGTGATCACGTCGTCACGACATTTCAATATCTTGTTTAGTCATTCAAGTTGATATTCTGCACTTGATATGCTTTCCTCATCGAGATTTTAATCATTTCAATGGTTCTTTGCACTGTTCCGTTGATATCCGGAATATTCTGAACTATTTAATCCCTAGAAACATCGATTGTACACAATCCTACACAACTCCCATAACTAAAATTCAGAGTAATCACTCATCGAATTTCAATATATTGCACCAACAATTACTTTAATCATTGAATCGCATACTCAGCGTGTAATACAAATAGAAAGTATTGAAGTGAATCGTGTGGCTCCAGTACAACCGTGTGCTTTCTGGCTGTGGCGTCAGCAGAAGAAGGTGTCCAGCCCCTAAGAACGCACATATAGAGTGTCAGTTATGGTTCCAAATCCGCGGTTCAGTTCCGGGTCCGGGGCGGAACTGAACTGGAACAAGTCCAATGAGTTCCACCCCAACAACAGACCGAACCACGCCAAACAAGCAGTTTTTTTAGCCGGTTCCACCAATTCATCCACTCAGAACTTTTCCTCCGATTGAGTCTTTGAGTTCTGATTGTGTCACAATATCATATACATGTACAAGATGGAGTTTTACATGCTCTTGCACCTCCCGTTCTGCAACTTGCGATCTGATCAATATTCATTGGGTCGCAGTTCAATAACAGTGACAATTGGGCGGTTTTCACAGTGACGCAAAGAATATTGATCACATAGCAAATTGCAGAAGATGACGTGAAAGAACATGCGAAACTGCATCTTTTACACATATATCATATTACAATACAATCAGAACTCAAATACTTAATTGGAGCAAAGGTTTTGACATTGTGTAAATGAGCTGTATGTAAAACCCGGCAAAATGACTGATATTTCTAGGTGTGGTTTGTGATTGGAACCGCTCGTCATCAGGTGGTTTGGATGCATGGCCATTCATACCCGGACCGTAGCTGCGCAAACAGGAACAGTTGTCAATACTACGCCAATAGGGACCATATATGTGGTTCCAACGCCAAAACAAGGAGTGGAACAGTAGCTCCCATCATGCAACGGTTACATCAGTGGTTGATATCTATCCTTGAGAATCACAATACCACCAGTCTGACATATCGGCCCAATTGCACACGTCCGAACCTAGGCAACATATTCTTTGACACAATTCAGCATCCTCGACGTCGAAATGACACTTTGTAACAGCGGCACGTGGCCCAGGGCGGGTTACGGCCGTTCTACATAGTCGGCTTGCCACGAGCCTTAGATCTCTAGCGATGATCTTATGTATAGACATACACCTACTATGACTCGCATCCACGTTTGCAACCGTGTTCCAATAATTACCATACGTATACCTCTTAGTCCGAACGCAGGAATACGTGCCCTTACACTATCATCGCGGTTTCGTTAAATGGATAAGTTTCGCTCACGGGATCACCAGTTGACGAGTTTTTATTCATTTTTCCCACACACGACACCATGGAGACAACAATTGAGAATAATGCCCCCCGAACGAGATTTAGAAGCATCATTACTGCGAAGCATGAAGCGTTGACCGCTTCATCATTCAATTGAGCCTGTGATGGCAGCGGAGTACAGAGCAGAGAAAAATTGGCGCACAAGGTGCGCCACTGGCAATGAAGACGATCATGATTTTGACTACAGGACACCACCCGGCCAATGACAAAAATGGCATATGATCGATCCAGACGAGTTCAAGATGACATCAATTACTTCCAATGAGTGCAATCAACCAGCGGACACCAGAGAAGTCGCGACTGCACCCCTGAACGGGTCAGTTCACGGTGGAAACCTAGTGACCTCAGAGACCAATTGGCACACATGGTGTGTCACCGACATTGCAGACGATGATCATGAGTATGGGACTAGATCAATTGGGTGTGATCACCAACCCAAGAATCTACAATGGACGGCCGGAATGCCGCAATATCGAAAACCAATGGCGAAGTTGAGAGACGATTTCTGGGTCAGCATAGTTACGACTACAATCCTTCTATTTGAGCGAAGTGCACCCATCCCAGTTTGCATGTACACTTAGAGCTTTACAACCTTGCAGAAGCATTTTACATATACCTACGGATACACTACTCAAGCGATGAATACCTCCGGAGGAGGATCATTCTGCGAATCAGGCACTCTTTCCACCACCAACTTCTGCACGAGCGAAGTACTCCTATGTAGAAGACCCTCTACGATGGAATCACTCCTACTGCCACGAACATCTGCACATGGGAAGTGCACTTACGCAGAGGACAACCTACAATTGAAGGACATTGAGGATGACAAGCTGTCCCTTAATTGAGGCGAACTTATAGCGGCGATACATTGCGCAGCCTGAAGTGCATTTACGGTTATAGACCGACACAATTCCGCAGACCGACTATGACGACTACCACCAACACACTGATTCTGATTATCTCAGCGCACAAGCATTATGGACAATCGAAGCGGCAATGGACAAATCAAGCGCTAATGATCCTTCGTCACCCAGGAATGAAAAAACTATTGGCTGTGCCGGCACTCATGGCGACTCTGGACGAAAATCAAATGACAAGATGCAACGCGTATGGGCTCATATCGACTGTGGCGCAACCAGGAACTTTATCACACCGAGGCTTCCCAAGCGACTCAAGAAATCAGATGGCACCCATCATAACCCTCACCGTAACCGGAGATGCGACGCAATGCAACGGACAGCTGGAGGATAAGGATCACAGTTCAGTACTTGGACTATCTCGTACCAGTAGACAGATCAGACGTGCTTGTCGTGCCAATGCGGGCGTATGATTTAGTACTTGGCTGACCATGGTTTCCCAAACAAAATCCTGACATCGACTGGGCTCGGTCAACTCCCTGCAATCACCGAGTGCGTGAGGAGCAGAGGAATGACACCGATGACTACGGCAGTGGCATCGAAGGTCTCGGAGGCCGAAAATGACAAGCTTCTGGGGTGCAGTCCGGGTATACAGACACTTCGAACAACCGCATTCGACGAGCTTCTACCTTGCCCTGAAGTTGTCATACCATTTCCCTGACCGACAGGGGAATGCATAGGGCTGCTGCGAGTGACTGTGGAAGACATCACCGTGGATTCACCAGGTGATACAGACCCAAGCGCTGGACGCAACGAGCAGAGAGCAGCGGCGGTAGTTGCCGCAGAAGAGCGATTCCAAGGAGACGCTTGAATGACTGCTGCCGGCTCACCGAGACCCGAAGGGAGTGACTGGATGGTGGGGCTTGGCTCCTGCGTGGGCGAACCGTTAATGACAAGGCCTCCTCGATATTCCCTTCCACCGCTTCCATCCTTTCAAGATGCTTTTGCTAACATAGATGGAGCGGTTCGGAGATATTCCCGACAGACTAATGACAATTGAGAATGAACAGCGCACATTGGAACACCGAAGACTTATGAAGGAATTGGAAGCCCGGGCACGACGTTCTGGCAAGAAGCTATCATTGAGGTTATGTCAATTGGACTGACGAGCGCCAATGTACCCTTCCCGGAGATGCTCGGAGATGGATGATAATCAATTTTTGACTACGGCGACATACACGAAGATATACATACCGACGGTCTTGCCGTACCGAGTACAATTCCGACGATCATCCAGCAGATCACAATGCTGAATCCGATGCCATATCTGTTTCGAAGTTACATTACCGAGACTACTATCCCAAATAAGATCCCGACTCAGATGCGCCGATTGTGAGCTACACAACTACAATGACAATTGACAAATGCATTCGACTTCTGAATCAAGCCCTTCCAATCAATGGTCCCAAAGAACTTATCTGAAGTTAGTCGCTGGCGGAGCAACGACTTGTAAAAGAACGGGATGACCGTTCCGGAATCTCAAACAATTACAGTCCCGGAAGAGTAGCAACGAAGCATCTCAAGTGATGTGAGAGCAAGCACACCTACTGATAAATCGACTAGTGGACTTAAAGAACCACGATAAGTGCACGGAGAATGGTGATGGCTATCACACCTACAGATGAATCGACAAGCACCCACGAGGAGAGCCAGTGAGCACACCCCACGATTAGTGTTGGCAATGGGTCTGGACCGTCACTTCGGGTCTGGGTACGGGTCAGAACCGAACCGGGGCCAGATTGGCAGTCCGGGTGGTCAAGAAACCTGAAATGTCATGTTGGGTACAGTTGCATTGACATCTCCCTACCCTTCCGAATTGGGCGGGTTCTCAGCGGGTTGTACAGCGGGTCCATCTGTAAATTCATATAACATACTTGCCTCAGCTATTTGATTATAGTACTCAATCAAAATCGATCATTTGACATCCAGTAATCACACATTGCGTGTTTGGCTTGTAGCGAGATCGACAATATATTAATTCATGTTTTTCTTTTAATGATTTGTATTTTTGACCAGGGAGGAGATCAATAGTTCAATGATAAGCTCAAATATCCATTCGATGCCTTCATTACCCGATCTGCATCACCAGCAATTGATGACCCTCATGTTATGCTGAGTTGACAGATATTGTCAGAATGGTGCTGTGACCATGTCAGTTGCTCTTTTGCACATAGTGGGTGGCAATACATTGGTTATGGATAGCAGCGAGCAAATCACTTACCAATTACCTTTTTCAAAAGACCAAACATTGTGGAGGCTCCATTGATGCTTGAGGTGTAGCGGCATTGACACAGACCATATTGCATATAAAGGCTGCCAATACTTCGATTATGGATAAATGCCATAGCACAGCCCGTGGATTATACAAGTTGCAACACACGAAATTGTAGACCCTCTGTTGACGCTCATGTTGAGACAGGTGTTGTGACCATGTCACGATCGCATTTGCACAGAATGGCTGCCAATACCTTGATTATGGACATATGCCATAGCAGTGCCCTTGGAATATGCATGATGCAACACCCAAAAGCGTTGACACTCTGTTGACACTCGGTTGACACTGTGTTGAAGCTCTGTTGACGCTCTGTTGATGCTGAGTTGATGCGCTGTTGACGCTCATTTCGAGGTGTAACAATATCGACACACACGATATTGCCTATACAGGCTACCGATACTTCAATTATGGAGCAATGCTGTAGCCCAGCCCTCGGATCATACAAGATGCAACACACGAAATTGTTGACGCTCTGTTGACGCTCATTTTCAGACAGGTGTTGTAACCATGTCACAATCTCATTTGCGCAGAATGGCTGCCAATACGTGGCTTATGGGTCTATGCCGTAGCAGAGCTCTTGGATTACCCATGATGCAACACCCAAAAGCATTGACACTCTGTGGACACTCGGTGGACACGGTGTTGATGCTCTGTTGACGCTCAGTTGATGCTCTGTTGACGCACTGTTGACGCTCTATTGATGCTCAATATGAGGTGCAACGGTATCGACACACACGATATTTCCTATACAGGCTGCCAATGCTTCAATTACGCATAAATGCCGTAGCACAGCCCTTGGATTATACAATGTGCAACACACAAAATCGTTGACGCTCTGTTGACGTTCATTTTCAGAGTCAGGCTGTGACCATATCGCGATCACTTTTGCTCAGAACAGCTGCCAATACGATGATTATGGATATCTGCCATAGCAGAGCCCTTGGATTATACAAGATGCAATACCCAAAATCGTTGACACTCTGTTGACGTGGTGTTGATGCTCTGTTGACGCTCTGTTCATGCTCTGTTGACGCTGTGTTGACGCTCTGTTGACGCTCTGTTGACGCTCTGTTGACGCTCTGTTGACGCTCTGTTGATGCTCATTTTGTGGTGTAGCAGTATCAACACACACAATATTGCCTGTAAAGGCTGCCAATACTTCGATTATAGATAAATGCCGTAGCACAGCCTTTGGAATACACAAGATGCAACCCACAAAATCGTTGACGCTCTGTTGACGCTCATTTTCAGACTGGGGCAGTGACCATATCGGGATCACTTTTGCTCAGAATGGACGCCAATACGTTGATTATGGGTTCATGCCATGGCAGAGCACTTGGATTTTACCTGATCCAACACCCAAAAGCGTTGACACTCTGTTGACGATCTTTTGATTCTCTGGTGACGCTGATTTTGAGGTGTAGTAGTATCGACACACACAATATTACCTATAAAGGCTGCCAATACTGCGATTATGGGTACATGCCGTATCACAGCCCTTGGATTATACAAGAAGTAACACCCAAAATTGTTGATGCTCTGTTGACGCTCATTTTCAGATGGGGGATGGGACCATGTCGCTTTCTCTTTTGCCGATCAAGGCTGCCAATATGTTGATTATGGATACCAGCGAGCCAATGGCATCCCAATGGACTTACTTACAAGAACAAAAACCGTTGACACTCCGTTGACGCTTGCTTTCAGAATGCGGCTGTTACCATGTCGATTTCTCTGTTGCCTTGAAAGGCTGCCCATACTTTGGATATAGATATCAGCGAGCAAATCGGTTTCCGATTTACTTACTTACCACAGAAACTATAGTTGACGCTCCGTTGACGCTCAGTATCAGAATGTGGCTGTTAAGGCGCCGCGGTCTCTGCTGCGTACAAAGGCTGCCAAGCTGTTGATTCTGAATAGCAGCGAGCAAATCACTTTCCAAATAAGTTGCTTACATGTCCAAATATCATTGACGCTCCATTGACACTCACTGTAAAAATGGGGCTGTGCGCGTGTGGCTTTTTCATTCGACTATAAACGCTGCTAATACTTCGGTTAAACATATCTCCGAGGAAATCGCTTCCCAATTAAGACATATTCAACACCACAAATCATTGTCACTTGGTTGACTCTCATTTTCAGCATTAGGCTGTATCCATGTCGCATGTTGTTTTATCGATCAAGGCAGCTAATATGTAGGTTATGAATAACAGCATGCAACTCGCTGTCCAATCAACTTACTTCCAAGACAAACAATCGTTGACGGTCGATTCACATCCACCATAAACATGTTCTAACTGTTTGTTCATGGAGCTTATTTTTGTCCAAATAATCATGTAGTCATTACTGACAGCCAATGAATAATTTGTATCAATACTCAGTTGCATGCAAAGGCTTCATGGAGTATCAATTTCTGACAAACTGATGCAGAAGTTCTCTGAGCGATGGATAACTTAGCGTGGTGACATTTCAGCCCTTTCAGTTGGCAATTCACTGCATGTAGAGCCATAACCTAATTTTTCATCAATATGGCCCAACATACTCAGTTTGCCATATCCAATTTGATCCGCTCGATTTCCATGACGTACCATAAGCAATTGTCACAAAGCTCACTATGTGCACCCAGTCTAAATGCGGAGTAATGTAGTTGGTTGTATGGATAAATACAACATGATGGTGGTTATTCATGCAGATTCGTGTTGCACAATGACTGCTCCTTCTACAACTTGTATGTCATCACCAAGTGAAGCTTTGTTAGTAAATATTATCTTAAGTTTAGATTGCGCGTTCTCACTTATCCGTAAAAGGCAGGACGATATTCTGTTGATCAGTTGTCAATATACTTGGTTTGGAGTTTGGACCGTTTGTACGGCCCGTATGACCCTTGTACATGCACAGACAAATTATCATGTCTCACTATATAGTCAGTGAAATCAAAAAGATTCTTTCACGTATCGAGATCCATCCGCCGACTAATTTGTATAGCGATATGGCTTCAATCATCGCAGAGTGTGCAGGTTCTGTACACATGACCTACGAGCCAATACAATATCTTCACCTGAATCCATTACCTGTATTGTACGTAGGTATGGAGGACATACGCCTGGGTAAACGCTGACGGGTTGAACAGGCTTCGATTTGTTGATCGGTGATGAATAGCCAATCGCGTCAGTTGTGAGAGCCGATATGTACATGTGAGACAGTCGTTTGCGTCATGCTATTTACATATGGCTACTCTATCCCAGGATTTTCCTTGCGGCATGGCGATTCTCTGCTGACACTATCATGTGGCTCCATCAGCTCTCCAAATGTTGTCGGCGCTATCGCATGTGCAAACTTATCAAATTCCAGCTGAATGACTGCCTTAACAATCAATATGGCTGTTCTGGACCTAAAATCTTACAAATGATGCAAGATGAAAAATTGGTCACACTCAACTTCAGGATGTAGCAGGGAGCATGTCTCTCCTTGTTTTGAGTATAAAAGCCACCAATGAAACAAATAAAGAGAATGATGTACCAAAGTTAATATATTGCACATAACAGTAGCATATCTGACTGCGACCATAGATAGAAAAACCCGAAAAGGAGAACCGGAGACTGGAACAGACAGGTCTAGTGAAATCCGGTGAAACCCGGGGGTTGCTCGGAATGGGTACTGGTTTGGCTCGCCAAGAAGCTCCGGGTCGGGTTTTTGGACCGGTCTGGAATTGAACTGAACTGTTTTTCTGGTCCAAACCGGGACCGCTGGTGGGTTACCCGGACCCATTGCTAACACTGCCCACGATCCAAGACAATAACTTCACGTAGCATATGACAGACGTCCAGCAGACCCATAAACGCCTCCGCGAGGTGACATGTCAAACGAGCCTGATCAATGCTGAAAGCGTACGATACGCCTACCTAAGCTGTTCCAACCGAGATGCTGAACGACCGCGATATGGCTACCGAAATGGTCACAAAGGAGATCGGAAATGACCACCATGCGTACTGAATTGTCCACCGAATGTCTTTGTGAGATGATCACCAACATCTCATAGCGACGGATACCACTGCTGAAGGACTTCACATGGAGGTCGAGAGGATTACAGGGAGACCTACCGTACCAAGCCACTGACCGAGACGCTTACCAAATGGCGTACCGAAGAATCAAAAAACTATTGCCGCACAGCATACTGAACTGAATGCGAAACCACGTTACCAAAGGACTACCAAATGACTACGGAGAAGTAAACGAATGTGCTGCCGAATCTGCCTTCCGAGACGCCAGAATCTGCATATACACTATACAAAGCGGCTTTCCACGAGCAGAAGCTCGCTCCTATCACGGTGAGTATGACCACATACTGTGAAACTCACGTCTTTGATATGGATCAATGATTATACCGCCCACGCTGATTCAATTGACGCATTCTACCACCCTTAAATGGCCACCAGCGAAGCACATGAGAACAGACGGCTATGACAATGCCAGGAGTGAAAGCTCACATCTTTGCCCAAAGTCGCGACAAGACGCTGTTTCAATGATATTGTGATTGAGAGCATTGGGACGCCTCATACGACAGTAAGTCATCAGGCAGAACACGTCATGACGAGGCATAGCCGCTACAATGATGTCGAGATTGAGCACATTGGGACGTCTCACACGACACAGGACGACGGAATCCGAAAGAAGATAGTCTGAACACAATTACATGTTGAATCAGAGATTACAATTGCAATCCCGAATCAACAATGGATCTTAATATCAATTCGGGGATCGAAGTTACACTACTACTGAGCCACAATGGCAACCAACAATCAATATGATCCAGTAGTCGTCGACGGAGCAACGAATTTTCAAAAGTGGCAGATAGCCGTGTCTGCACGATCAAGTCCTACCGACAAGTCAAATGCCCACCCGGAGGCAGTCTAGCGAGACACGCACCGACAAGTCTACCCAGCAGTCGACAGGCAAAGTGAACAAAGTCGACGAAGATTTTACTCAAGCCGCCCGTCGAAGGCGCAACCATGAAGTCGCCCAGATGGTCACCGAAGCGGACTTCCAAAGATGATCACCAAGTCAATGCCTCTTGCCGACGACTACCAGTTGCAAGATATATTCTCCAGAGCATGCCGCAGCACGGCACAGAGCTCAGACAGCTCTAGCGCGCTTGAACTTGGTAAGTATAACCATGTTTAGAGAAGCTCACTTGCTAGATGTCAACGAATGAGACAAGACTACACAATTGACGTATTCAATTCACGGCTAGGACCGATGCCAGTGGAAGCCCCCATCGATGCCAAGTCATGAGCGGAAGCTCTACCACCCTGACGATTCCGACAAGACCTACACCGAGATGATATGAGCTACAAGTGCGGTACTGGATGACAGGTCGGATGCTGAATTAGTTCGGGAGTGAAGATAAGGAGGAATTGAGGTCCGAGGCTCGGGAGCGGAGGAAACGTTCCAATTGTGTTTCGGAACTCAGGACTGGAGGACAGTTATCAATTGGGCGTTCCTTTCTTCAGTTTCTTCTCTTCTCTTCTCTTCTCGATACTGTATACCTTCATTGGATCTCGGCCCGGTATAAATAGTGTCGGCACAGGTTTTACTACCTCCGGTTCTCACTCAATGGGAGTGGAGTTTCCCAGTGCGCCGGATCCGCGGAAAGGTCGCCCTGAGCGGTATTGATCAGTAGCGGGACTTTTGAGTTTGTAGGAGTGCGTACCCAGCCTGATTGTGCAATGCTTGCATTTTCTTTCCTTCTCTCTTAAACGGTTTATGCAGGCCAGGATGGCTGCGCCTACTGAGGGGGATGATGTAACGGTGGCACGTGACCCAGGCCTGGTAACTGCCGTTCTAGATAGTGGGCTCGCCACGAGCCTTAGATCTCTATTGATACTCTTACCTATTCACATACAACTACTATCACTCGCATCCACGTTTGCAACCATATTCCAATGCTTCCCATATGTATACTGATGAGCCCGAACGCAGGCATACGTGCCCTTACACACTTCAACCATGTGGGAATGACGTCAGCAAATTGTATTTTAGTCACTGGAAGCCTCCAGGAGTGTCTGAGAGGATGTGGAGTTTAGACTGAGTTGCGTCAATTTCAGGAGAGTATCAGACCCTCGGTGGGCATTCCGGCCAGCTTTCAGAGTGTCTGGGACCTCTGATCACTGTTACAGGAGTACCATGAGAGTGATTGTGATAGGTTTAGGAACACTTTGCAGCGCTGGAGAGAAGTTTGGGTGCACCTGGGAGCACCGGGGAGCGCCGGAGGCAAGCCTGGGAGCACGTCGAATCACTGTAGAGCAGAATGAGAAAAACAACATCTTCTTTGAGAACCCTGCTGGTGCACCTGGAAATATTAGCTACTGCTTATCATTCAACAATTTTTAAAGCTCCTGTATTCAGTGTGTATTCTCATCTATGTATCTATGTATCTGTATAGCTACCCATCTGCACACGGCATACCTGAACTGGCCGCAGGCGGGGCTTCAGAGCTCTTCAAATGGCCGCTGAAGATGACAATTGAGTGAACTCAGAGATACACTCCGAAGCCGTGATCAAGTGAGTTTGGAGATGCACTTGTAGGTGGTACTCGAGCATGTTTGGCAGTCCACTTGGTGGCCGTGATTGAGTAATCGTGCAGAGGAACTCCAGGATCGTAATCAAGCGAGTGTGTGGATGGACTTGGAGGCCGTAATCGAGCGAGATTGGAGATACACTTCCAGGACGTGATCGAGCGAGTGTGGAAATATGCACTCAAAGATTGTGATGGAGCGAGTGTGTTGTTGCACTTGGAGGCCGTAGTCGACCAAGTTTGGAAATACACTTGGAGGACGCGATTGAGCAAGTTTGGACATGCACATGGTGGCTTTGATCTAGTGAGTTTGGATATATGCACTTGGAGGCAATGATTTTGCGAACTACATCAGCAACGACCCTAGTTTCTGTCAGAAACACGCGCGTGTTGTGGATGGCTCTGATGGCTCTGACGGAACCTTGTACCCTCTGACGGAGAATTTCTTCCTGTACTTTGTGGTGACGTATATGCACCATCAGAACGACATGTGTGTTACACTCCTCCCAGGGGGTGCAACTATGCTGTAGCTGTTTACACAAATCCTGGCGATGTTTACGCCTTTCTTCGGCCGATAGCCACATGAAGCACTCTCATTTATGTTTAGCTTTGAGATTGTCAAGTATTGAAATATAGTCTTCGCTTCGGATACATCGCTTGCAGTTGCATTTGCTTCGCCATTATCGTATTTTACAAGTCTGCAATATACTGTCCAATCATCACACTCTCGAGAACTATGCCCTCAGTCTTCCACATTCTGCATTGATCCATCATCGTCTTGCGATGCTTCCTTCTCCTCATCTGGATCCGCATCGTCGGCATCCTTGCACATATACCCGTCAAGATCACTAGTTCACACGTCAAACCTACTATGCCCTCAGTCCCCCTCATTCTGCGTTGATCCATCTTCGGTTTGCGATGCTTCGTCCTCTTCATCTGCATCTGCATCCGCATCGTCGCCATCCTCGCTCCCAGACCCGTTGACATCACTGGTTCCAATGTCGATCCTCTCGAGTTCTGTCGTGGGCCGTCGTCCCCGCCTGGCTGTGGGGATGTCATTGCGCTCGTCGTTTTCGTCATCTTCATCTTTGTAATCCCCGCTCCCCCGGAACATCCCAAAATGCAGTTTGTCATCGGTGCCATTGTTGTCGGTCTGGATGTTTGGGTCAGTTCTCTCGATCTCAGGCTCCTCAAGCGCTACTTCGGAGGTCAAAATGTCAAGAAGCATACAATTGTCAACACGTGATGCTTCCGTGCTGATGACCATTGCAGGCATTGGGTTCTCCGTCTGTTGGATCTGACGCTAGACTGTAGCAAGAGTGTTTGTATACACAATCTGATGGTAGCTCACCGGTAGTGTGTTCCAGGTATTGACAAAGAATGCATACAGGTCTGCAACGCCAGGCGAGGATAACAAGTTGAAACATGTTGCAGCGCGGCAGGATGCGTCGTTACCACCGTCATTCTTGTAATTGAAGATGTTCGGGCGATCTGGTCAGTCCTCTTTCAGCTTTGCCTTGGAATCTTTCAGATGTACACCTTTGTTCTTTTGCCACTCCAGGAGAGCATGGAGCAACGCGGTGCAGGTAACCATGATCAGCGGCGAGGGTATATGACTCTCCTTGCCATTAATCATGAAATTATACAATCCATCACCATACTTACCACCGAGATTCGGCCAATGTTACAATTTGATGGAGATACACTGCGGGAATCCTTCGGCCAGGAAGTTTCGTGGACGCTGGCCATTTGTTGGCAGCTTTCGACTCTTTCCAGGTTGGATTTGGGCCACGTACACCACCTTCCACACACTCTGCTACAGGAATCGGATACTCATTTTCAACCGGAAGGGAATCAATGAAATTGAAGCGATCTGCGGCGGATTCACAGCGGTGGAGATTATGAAGCTCTGCTATGTTGTCCCTTGCTGATTGCATCAAATGGGATTCAACTGTATCGACTTGTGCTCGAACATGGAACCGTTTCAACCATGTAATATCTAACGTGCGCCGTTGCTTCCACATACCCTTTCCAAGATCTCCTTTGTGCCCGCCTCAAATGCTATCAACCAAATGTTGTTTTGCTGCAGAGCGGTGTTCCAGTACATCTCTAGTATCTGCCAGCGTGCCGCTTCAGCTCATGCGTTCGAAACGTGCCGCGTTGCATACCTCACTGTCTACAAGTCGGTTTCACTCATGAACGGCTGTCTGTTCTATATGTAGAGCTCCAGGAGCCTGCCCGTTGCAAACTCATGACGCGGCATGTCTGAGTGACCAAGTTGATGGTTGCAGTGACTGCCGGAGACTATTGATTGAGGTGCAGACACCACCTGCGGTTGCAATTGTCACTGCCTCTGTCTCTGATTCATTTCGATAGCTCAAATTCGGAGTGGATTTGTAATGATCTCACGGGCTTCTGGATTAGGCATGGGGATAGGCAGATTTTCAAGATTGCTGAGGGGACTGGGAGTCACAGCAATGCCGGATAGGGGGCAGGATACAACATGACACTATGAGGGTCCTCTGGGTGCTGGTGTGGTACGAGTACTTGTACCCGGCGTGGTGGTTGGATTGTTCATCCACTGTCGCTATGTAGCAGATTGGGTGGAAGTCACACATTGAGTGTAATCTGCAACATGAGAATTGTTTAGCGAAGATGAGGGGGTGGTGTTGTGACCTTTGTTTGTAGAGGCTACGGAACTCCCTCCTTGAGCGGAATCCCTCTCGCCGCCAGTACCAAAATGAGTCTCCGAGCAGCCGGAAGTTGAGATTTCCCCGAATGCCCCCTCCTCTGATGGTTCTGAAGATCGGTAAGACTTTGACCATTTCGTACGACCGGGGTCATTCCAGGGTGCGAGCCATTGGAAAGTATAGTCCGATATAGATGTTTGACGTTAAGAATGTAGGAATAACTTCTTGTGGATGCATATGCAATGTCAGGGGAGGTAGAGTTGGATTTGAGCGACCAGGGAGGGTTTCGACAAAGAAGGGAGGCGGAGTGAAAACCGAACTAGACTCGAAACCATGACAATATTCGGTGACGAGATCCCTTCAAAAGCATTCAATTTTTGGGTTAACTGCCATCAGATTAAACTCCGCATTGATATTCACTGTTACACCAATGTCTGAAGGCCTATCTGCACCGCTTGAAGGGTGTTATGCTTTCTTGGTGCGGGTACAATAGTAATGCACTTGTTCCTGGCACAATACTTTGAACCAACAATAGTGTATATCTTCAGCTTCCCGGTGGAAATTCCCCTGTGCCAGAGCTGAAAGTATCGAAAAGCAAACAATGACGTATTCTCTATGCTATGACATCAGTTCCGTATGCCGTTTCCACCCCTAGGCATTGGTTGACGTGTTGGATGGTTGCACAGTTGGGACCACGTGAGAACTACTCAATTTGCTCCGAGATGCACGAGGCTTGATGGGTAAATGTGGTATTAGATGCCAACGCAACGCCCAGTGTTGCAAACTGTCTTCACCGCGAGTACCAAATTTCGTCACGAGGCTCCTCATTCATGAAGTGCCTGGTTGTTGTGCAATGTGAAGACTGGGCCATTTGGTGTTATGTAACAAACAAAACTCAGGATATGAATCAAATTGCACGAACTCGAGTATATATATCCCTTCTTCCCGCCTACACCACGATTCTCTTTTCCTCCCGTATTTAACACACCGCCAGGATCCTCAACCCATTCCACATCACATGACTTACACAAAACAAAGCCTCTCGCTCCGAAACACACCCGATAAGCTCCACAACTTTGTATGTTCCCCCAGCGCTTGCTTCCGCTATATGCAACTGTATGATAATGCTAATTCCTCGGATGGAGATTCATTTTCAACTCACAGTGATGGCACCAAAGGGCAGCTGCAAAGGAAAAGGGAAGGCAACTGCTATGGCAAAAGTGCCGACATCGGTTATAAATCCACGCCTGTCATTGGATCAGGAATATATGAAGCATATCATCTCGCAACACATCCGTGGACTCATCCAGATATACAATGTCTGCGGCATCAAGGATGGTAGGGCATGGGACCTCTTTTTGATATAATCTTTCTTGATCCAGTCACGACTTGCCACTTTTCACAATTCCAGCTGATGTGGCTGCACCGCAGGAGCAGGAGTTCGCCATTTCAGGAGTGGTGTGCAGCCTTCCGCGCATATATGAGGCGAATGTTTGACAAAACCCGGGAACGGATGAACAATTGGAGGTGAGACAAACCCCGTGGCTTCGGGGATCAACCCGATCGCTCCAATCCGCTGACAACCAGCTCGGGAAAGGTTAAACGCACTGGTGAGTGTTTCTCTTGGTATGGTCGCGATGCTCTCAGGGTAAAGATTGAGCAACCAAGCTGCCGGCAATATACACTTGGCGACTTCCTGGCCGTTGGACCACTGATATGGGATGAGATAATCGATGAGAATGATGATGATGAGAACAGGGCGGATCCCACAGCGCTGAGTGGTGGAAAGAGTCTTCCTAGCAATGGCAATGACAATGAGAATGGCGACGGTGTGAAGGACACTTAGGGCAGTGAGAATGGAACTGCCAAAGACAAGGGAACAAAGGATGGGAAGAGGAAAGGGATGGTGAAAGGGATGGTGAAGGGGAAGGCAATGGAAGAAGGGAAGGGGAAGGGAAACGGTAAAGGGAGAGTTATTGTTCATCAAACCCCAGGGGGAGATGATATCTCTCATGCCGTTGCTTTGCAGTTGCAGAAGGAGATGTATGAGGCAGACTCGGACAAGGAGGGCAAACTAGAGTGGGTATATTTAGAGCTGGAAGCATCGCCTGCCATGTGAATTTACTCAGATGATGATACTGACTCTACCGAGTCAGATGGGGAATATTACTCACAACATGATTCTGAGGTGGCTATGCGCATGAAGGATGATGTGGACGCACTGGACGGCGTTGATTAAGATGGCGATGTCGATATGGAAAGGGATGGTGACGATGAAGGGGAGGGAGACGAAGAGGAGGACGATGAAGTGGAGGAGGATAAGGATGAGGAGGAGGATAAGGATGAGGAGGAGGATAAGGATGAGGATGATAGCAAAGAACCTCGGACGATTGGCCATGGACACATGGTAAAAACATTGGCTGACAATGTTGATACCATGGTAAACGATCAGCCCATTCTACTGACTGAGCAAGGCCAGGAGATGCGGTATCATACCCTCACGGCCACAACCTGTGGCGCCTGCCCCATTGCCATAAACCCCAGAGCCTCGCCCACTACTGTGAACCCAAGAGACTCATCCCCTCAGTGGGCAGTGGCATTTGGGACTTGTGACGCTGCAGAAACCTCGCCTGGCGGTGCCAACTCTGCAAGAGGCTGTGGCTGCCAGAGACACCTCGGGTGAGGATGTGGATAAGCAGCTTGTCGGCGAATTGGCAGGTGACGAAAGTCTCCCTGGTGTCCCTCTCCCCAATGCTCCCCTCTCTGAGGCACGCCCGGATGGGTCAGTACGCGTGGAGAGAACCAGTCCTGGCAGTGCAGAGGAGGCGAAGGGTGTTGTGTTTGGGTTACGGTTGGGTTCTTGTCTTGATTGGTTCATTTGTTCTAATGTATTCATCTGAGGCATTGACTATTACACCAGTCGCGAGGTTTTTGGATTGCTCAGGGTATATTTCATCTGTGGGTTTTGTATTGGTTGTATTTCATTCATAGTATTATGGGACATCGTGCATGCAGCGTTTTTGCAACTCCTGGCGTGTAACGAACATCTTTGTGATGGTGTTGAGGCTCAATAAGTTAGCTGAAACTATCGTGAGTTTACACACCAGGCTGCTCAGGCCCAGCACCAACTTTCGTCCCTTCACACAGTGTATACTCAACTCCTTGCATGTCGTCGACATTGCCAGCGAAGACCCCATGCAGTTGCCCCGAACTTTCATGCCGAAAGAAGTTCAACTCAGACAGCTGCCAACCTAAACATATCAAATCACACCATCCTGAACACCATCAAGTTGTGCGCCAGAAGAATCTGACTATTTGTAGCGCGCCCCGACACGTTGATTCCGCTCTGTGTCGTGAATTCAATGCTCACAAAGATTCAGTTGAAGACTTGGATGCGTTTCATTACCTCAAACACTTTGTCAACATCCCAGACTCGCAGTCTCAACCACTGCCACCTTCTCTGCCACAGACGGAAATATACCTCAGCACCAGAGCTCAGCTAACCAATTAAATTGCTGAGACATGGGAATGCGACACTCAGGGTTGCCTTGAGACCAACCTACAAAACAATCCCTACTACCAGTTTGCGACGCGTGAACAGTACAAATATATCCAGTGTGGGATCAAGAAACACAGCATGAAGACGTACTATGACAACATGCTGAAGGAGGAAAACCCTGCGCTGCATTTCCCAAGCTTGAAAAACGGGGATAGCATCCAAAACCTCGTGGCTAGCATGCCAGATGATCAGGCTCTTGGGGAGTGGGAACTACACACCCTCAAGGATATGAGATGGAATGACAATCACCAACGCCCTATTCAAGACTGGAGTCAAGACATCATCAACAGCATGAGATGATCGATGTGGCAGCCAGCCCATGCCCAGCATTTTATAAATGGCCCTCAGCGTTCCTTCAACAGCAATACTCCACCGAAACACCTCTATACTGAATTGCACACTGCCCTCTGGTGGTGGGAGAAACTGGTAAGGAGAGATGCTCCAGGATAATAACTTACTAATCGACATTTAGTCGAGGCGCGGAGTGGGGGATCGAATGGTTCTCTGGATCTCCATGACCGATGGAACACATCTCTCAAATTTTGTTGGCAACAAGAAAGAGTGGCCTATATTTATGACAATTGGCAATCTGTCTTCGAAGATCCACCAGATGCCCTCAATGCACAGCGTCTTAAGGGATGCTCTCCTGCCAATTCCAATCATGAAGGGCACTCTTCCTCACAAGCGGCTGGATGAGCAGGGGCTAACAAACCGAGAAGTTCTGAACAAAGTACGCTGGCAGGTGCTCCAGTCTCTCACCTTTAAACAAAACCTGAGTGCCAAGAGCAGGTATTACAACGTTCTCTGTGTTGATGACAACATCAGGCATTGCAAACCGGCTTTAACAGGATGGCTTGCAGATTGCCCTGGGTATAGTGACCTACATCATCTCGAGCGGCATGTCTGTCTTTGGTGCGAGTGTCCAAAGAACGAACTTGCAGATTATATTGCTCCTGACAAGCAACACCCCAAGGGGGATCACAATGTATATCGAACGCTCAGCAATACCAACACCACAGCAGCCAATGCCAAACTCCTGTCGCGCCATGTTCACCAAGGGTTCTATGTGTGTCGCCAGATTCTCTGTATCGGGAGCAACCTCCCGAAGCCCTACCTCCTCCATTCAATGCAGATAGGCTTGCTAGACCACCTCCAGAAGTGGATTTTTCACTTCATGAAGACACACGAAGGGCTTGACATGTACAATGCAATCTGGTTATCCGTGCCTGCTTACCACGACCTCACACCTGAATATTAGTCACAGGAAGATGTTTCTCAATGCAATGAGAGGGAGATGAAGAAATTGAGCTGGTACCTGCATGGAGTTGTAACCCTGTCTCTACAAGGCAGAAGCCCCACTTAGCGTCGCATATTCAATCACGCAATTGAGTGCACACGGCCATTGTTAGAATTCTACATGTACGCTTGATAGAAATCTCACGATGATTCAACATTCAGCTGAATGGAGGCCGGCTTGCGTCGTTTTTACGCCGTCTAAGATGTTTTCTTACTCAGGCCTGCCAGCAAAATGGCGAAGGCCAAAGCCAATGCCCTGAGAACGTAAATCGTAAGGAAGCGAAAAGTAGATGACAAAACGAATGCTGAAACTTGGATGCCGTCCAAGAAGTGGCGCGAAATGAACTCCTGGCTGGATTATAGCAGCCATGAGATAGATGTTTCCAAGGACTTAGATGCCAACTTCAACTTTCCGAAGATCCACTTGATGTCTCATGCGGTCGACCAGATTCGTCGATACCGAGCCTTGCAACTGTATTCTGCCGAGAGACAAGAACAAGCACATAGACCAAATCTCATGGATGGTTGGAATACCTCCAATCTCAATGTCAACTACCTGCCACAAGGGATCACCTTTCAGGGTCGCATTCTCTGCTTCTAAATGAGAGAGTTCTATCTCCAAGCCCTTGCTCAGCATCGGGAGAACAGCACTGCCACCTGCAAAGTTCTCGCTTCTGGCGCTGATCTGCCTGCCCCACTGAGCCCCGAGTGAAATGGGAAGCCCAAATTCTTGGGACCCCAAAACCGCCAGGATGGAACGCATCCTGACGCTATAATCAAAGACTTCAGAACATTACTCGACGACACGCGAGACGCAACCCACCGCATGGCAATATCCAGTGGCATCATCAACAAAAAACTTTTCCGTCTGGCTGGAATGGCCCTGTCAGAGTGGACACGCCCCGTCACAGCCGTCAAAAACACCCCGGGGGTGGATGACTCCGCGCCCGGCATCAATGCCATGTGCCGCGTTGCCTATCGCCCTCTCATCACGGTTTCTCCATTTCTTCTCACTCTGTCGGTCTCCTATTTTGCACCAACACTCTGGCATTTTGGCCAACTGTGACCATACGTCGGAATGGGTTCATTGGGTACGCGCTTGCATCCGGATTGCAATGCAATGGGTGACGTTGTGAAAGTCTCTCTTCGCATCCCTACTACCTGCGCGCAAAATGCAATTCTCTCGTTACTCATTATACACATCATTCCAAAACGCCAGATCTATGTGGCTATTGACAATCCATCGCTCGTTCCGTCCGTCTCCTGTCTTACTACTAGTAGCTATCTCAGGAATCACGTGTGTGTAGCCGACGATGTTTCCCACGCTGAAAACTTGCAAAGCAACGGCTGCCGGTGCTTTTCTCACTTGTACAAATTTCGAGACGGGATCCAAGTTACCCGAGTTTTCAGGTATTGTGGTGAGCGCCAGGGCTAACCAGTAGTCAACACAAGCTCCATCCTCGTTTTGGAGCTTGATTTTGAATAGTCGTTGCAGTTGCCACGGGAGATGCCCATTCGGCGTGCCATAACACCTCCCCAGGCGTTGCTTTACCCATACCCAGTCGTTCCATCGATCCCAACCGCGCCAGCTCTGGCTTCCTGTGCATCGACACATCTCAGATATGCGTTCACCTCCTAAACCCTCAACTTGAACCTCAATACCATGGTAAATACAGAGCTCCATTGCGTGCAGTTGTTCATCCGGTATATACGTGTTGTTACGACTCTTATGCTTTATACATTCCCGTGTGCGGCTGTATATTGCCGCGCGGTGTGTGTCGTCTTGCGTATTGTCGAGTCATGCTCTGAAGTCTTTGATCATAGCGTCAGGATGCTTTCCATCACGGCGGTTTTCGGGTCCCATGAATTCGGGCTTCGCATATGACTGGGGGCTCAGGGGGGCAGCCAGATCAGCACCAGAAGGGAGGACTTTGCAGGCGGCAGCGCTGTTCTCCCGACACTGAGCGATGGCTTGGAGATTGAGCTCTCTCATTTCGAAGCAGAGGATGCGACGCTGAAAGGTACTTACTTGTGGCAGGTAGTTGAGATTGTGATTGGAGGCGTTCCAACCATCCTTGAGGTTCGTTTTATGCGCTTCATCATGTCTCTCGGCAGAATACTGTTGCAAGGCTCCGTATCGACGAATCTGTTCGGGCCAATGAGACATCAAGTGGATCTTCGGAAAGTTGAAGTCGGCTTCTAACTCCAAGGGAATTTCTATCTTGTGGCTGATATAATCCCGCCAGGCGTTCATTTCGCGCCGCTTCTTGGATGGCGGCCAAGTTTCAGGATTTGTTTCCTCGTCAACCTTTCACTTCTTTATGAGTTCCGTTCTCAGGGCATCGGCTTTTGCCTTTGCCTTTTTGCTGGCTTGCCCGAGTAACAAACATCTTTGATGGTGTCAACACGATGCAAGGCGTCCTCCATGTAGCTCAGTGTTGCATCATTGTGAGATTTATATCGAGCATACATATAGAATACTATCAATGCACGTCTGCACTCAATTGCGCTATTGAATATGGGACGCTGAGCGGGTTTTCCACCTCGTAGAGACTGGGTTTCCACTCCAAGCAGGTACCGGCTCATTTCCTTCATCTCCTTCCCATTCCATTGAGAAACATCCTCATATGATATATTTTTCGGTGTGAGGTCGTGGTAAGCAGGCACGGATATCCAGGTTGCATTGTACTTGTCGAGCCGTTCGTGCATCTTCATGAAGTGGACAATCCACTTCTGGAGGTGGTCAAGCATGCCGATCTGCATTGTATGGAGGAGGTCGGGCTTAGGGAGATCGCTCACAATACAGGGAATATGTCGAAACACGTTGAATCCTCGGTGAACACAGCGCAACGACAGTTCGACATCGGGTACCTTGGTGTTCGCATCGCTGAGCGTTCTATATAGGTTGTGATCCCGCAAGGGGTGTTGATTGGCAGGATGCACATGATCTCCTAGTTCGTTGTTTGGAGACTCACACCAAAAACATACATGCCGCTCGAGATGATGTAGGTCGCTATACTCTGGGCAATCTGCAAGCCATGCTGCTAAAGCAGGTTTGAAATGCCTGAAGTTGCCATCTCCACAGAGAATGTTGTAATACCCGCTCCCGGTGCTGGGATTTAGTTTAAAGGTGAGTGGCTGGAGTAGCCGCCGAACTACTTCATACAGCACCTCTTGATTTGTTTGCGGCTGCTCATCCAGCCGCTTCTGAGGAATATTGCGTTTCTTGATTGGAATCTGTAGGAGAGCGACCATTACGACACTGTGCGTTGAGGGCATCTGGCGGATATTCGAAGACAGATTGCCAATTGTCATATATATAGGCCACTCTGTCTTGTCGCCAGCAATATTTGAGAGATGTGTTCCGTCAGACATGAAGATCAAGGGAACCAGTGTATCCCCCGCTCTGAGCGTTGACTAAACGTCAACTAGCACGTTATTATCCTTGACAATCTCTCCTTACCTGTGTCTCCCACCACAAGTCCGCAGTGTGCATTTCGGTATATAGGCGTTTGGGGGGCGTATCGCTGTTGAAACAACGCTGAGGGGCGAAAATGAGATGCTCGGCGTAGGCTTGCTGCCGCATCAACCATCTCATGCATTTGATGATGTCTCGACTCCAGTATTAGATAGGGCGTTGGCGATTGTCATTCCATGTCATATCCTCGAGAGTGTGTACTTTCCACTCCCCGAGAGCCTGATCATCTGGCATGCTCGCCACGAGCTTCTGGACGCCATCCCCGTTGTTGAAGCTGCAGAAACGCAGAGCGGTGTTTTCTTCATTCAACAACTTGTCATATTACGTCTTCATGCCCTTCTTCTTGATCCCATACTGGATATATTTGGACTCTTCACGCGTCGCGAACGGGTAGTAGGGATTGTTTTGTAGGCTGGTCTCAAGGCAGCCCGGAGCGTCACATTCCCATGGCTCAGAAATTCAATCGATCAGCTGAGCGCCAGAGACGGGGTATATTTCCGTCTGCGGCAGAGGTGGCGGTGGTTGAGTCTCAGAGTCTGCGATGTTTTCAACGTGTTCGAGTTAGGGAAACGCGTCCAAGTCTTCGAGTGAATCTTTGTTAGCGTTGATTTCACGATGCGGAGCAGGTTCAACGCGTCGGGGCGCGCTGTGAATAGTCAGATTCTTCTGGTGTGCAACATGAAGGTGTTCAGGATGGTATAATTTGATATGTTTAAGTCGCCAGCTGTCTGAGGTGAACTTCTTTCGGCATGAAATTTTGGGGCAAAGGAAAGGGGGCTTCTCTGGTATTGTTGACAACATGTGAGGAGTGGGGTATACACTGTAGAAAGGGACGAATGTTCGTGCCGGGCCTGAGCAGCCTCGTGTGTAAGCTCACGATACTTTCAGCTAACTTATTCAGCCTCAAAACCATCAGGAGGAGGTTCCTTACACGCCAGGAGTTGCAAAAACACTGCATGCGAGTTATCCCATAATACTATGAATAAAATAAATCCAATGAAATGAAACCAATGTAAAAGCCATAAATAAAATAAACCTTGAGCGATCCAAAAACCTCGCGACGCGTGTAATAATCAATGCCTGAGTTAGATAGATTTGAACAACGGAAACAAACAAGACAAGAACCCGACCCTAACCCGAACGCAACAACCATCGCCTCCTCTGCAACGCGAGGACTAGATCACTCGTCGCTTACCGAGCCAACCGTGCGCGCCTCAGCAAATGGGACATCGGGGAGAGCGACATCGAGGAGAGCGACATCGGGGAGAGCGACATCGGGGTGAGGGACATCGGGGAGACATTTGCCACCTGCCGATTCACTCAGCAGCTGCTGATCCACATCCACATCCCAGGTGTTTCCGGATTCCTCAGCTGCTCACAGAGTTGGCACCGCCGGGCGAGGTTTCTGCGGCGTAACAAGCCCCAAATGTTCCAGCCCACTGAGGGGATGAGTCTCTGGAGATCATGGTCGTTGGGTAGGCGCCGGTGGTTGTGGCCTTGGGGTATGCTCACGCATCTGCTGGCCTTGCCCAGGTGGCACGATTCGCTGATCGTCTACCATGGTATCTACATTGTCAGCCGATGTATTTACCATCTCTCCATGGCCAATCGTCCGAGGTTCTTTGCCATCATCCTCATCCTTATCCTCCTCCTCCTCCTCCTCCTCCTCCTCCTCCTCCTCATCATCTTCCTTCTCTTCATCTTCCTCCTCTTGATGTTCCTCCTCTTCATCGTCACCGTCCCTTTCCACATCCACATCGCCGTCCAAATCAATGTCGTCTGGCGCGTCCACATCGTCCTCCATGCTCATATGGACATCCGAATCATGTTCTCATTAAGATTCGCAGTCCGACTGGGTAGAGTGGGTATCATCATCTGAGGAAATTGACACGGCGGGGGATGCTTCCGGCTCTAATTATACCCGCTCTAGTTAGCCCTCCGTGTACAAGTCTCCCTCTGACATTTCCTTCTGCAACTGCAAAGCAACGGCACGAGAGCTATCATCTCCCTCTGGGGTTTGTTCAACAATACCTTTCCCTTTACCGTTTCCCTTCCCCTTCCCCTTCCCTTTCCCCTTCCCATCCTTTGTCTCTTCCCTTCCCCGGTCCCTTTCTCACCGCCCTGCGTGTCCTCCTCACACACGCTGTCGTCGTTGTCATTGGCGTCGCCAGGACGGCACCATCCACCACTCGGCGCTCCGGGATCCGCCCAGTTCTTATCATGATCATCCTCATCGATTATCTCATCCCAATTCAGTGTTCTAACGGCCAGGAAGTCGCCTGGCTTGTACTGCCGGCAGCTTGGCGGCTCAATCATTGCCCGGAGATCATCACTACCTTACCAAGAGAGTCGCTCACCGGTGGGTTCAACCTTTCCCCAGCTGGTTGTCTGCGGATTGCAGCAATCAACTTGATCCCCAAAGGCACGGGGTTTGTCCCACCTCCAATTGTTCATTTGGTCGTAGGTTTTCTCAAACATTTGCCCCATATATGAGCGGAAGGCTGACCACAACTCCCGAAAAGGTGGACTCCTGCTCCTGTGGTGTGGTCTCATTAGCTGGAATTGTGCAAAGTGGCAAGTCTTGACTGGATCAAGAAAGATTATATCATGAAAGAGGTCCCACACCCTCTCATCCTTGACGCCGCAGACATTGTATATCCGGATGAGTCCACGAATGTGTTCCGAGATGAATCCCTTTATACGGTCCCGATCCAACAAAAGGCATCGATTCATAACCGATGTCGGCATTCTTGCCCTAGCTGTTTCCTTCCCCTTTCTTTTGCGGCTTCCCTTTGGTGCCATCGCTGCGAGTTGAAAATGAATCTACATCCGAGGCGTTAGCATTATGATACAGTGGAACGCAGCGGAAGGAAGCCCAGAGTGAACGTACAAAGTTGTGTAGGTTATTGGGTGTGTTTTGGAACGAGAGGGGTTGTTTTGTGCAAGTCATGTGATGTCGAGATTGTTCAGGATGCTGGTGGTGTGTTCAATAGGAGAAGAAAAGGGAATCGAGGTGTAGGCGGGAAGAAACGAGAATGGAGGTGTAGGCGGGAGGAAGGGATATATATACTCGCGTTCCTGCGCTTTGATTCATATCCTGCATATTGTTGGTTAATGAACACAAAACGGCCCAGCCTTCATCTTGCACAACCAGCAAGCACCTCATGAATGAAAAGCATCGAGACGAGATCTCGTACTTGCGGTGACCATAGTTTGCGACACTGGGCGTTGTTTTGGCATCACATACCACTTTTACCGCTCAGACCTTGTGCATCTCGGTGCAAACTGAGTAGTTCTCAAGTTGTCCCAACTGTGTAACCATCCAACATTGCTATCAACGCCTAGCGGTGGAACAAGCACACGCAACTGATGTCATAGGATAGACAATACGTCATTATTCGCTTTGCGATGCTTTTAGCTCTGCCAAAGGGGGATTTCCACCGGGAAGCTGAAGATATACACAATCGATGGTTCGAAGTATTGTGCCAAGCACAAGTTCAATACAATGATAATCGCGCCAACAAGGCATAAACACCCTTCAGGCAGTGCAAATAGACTTTCAGACGTTGCTGTAACAGTGAATATCAATGCTGTGTTCAATCTGAGTTCAATCTGAGTTTAATCGGATGGCAGTTAACCCCATAATTGAATGATTTTGAAGGGATCTCGTCCCCGAGTATTGTCAGGGTTTAGAGCCTAGCGCGGTCTACACTGCGCTTCCCGTTTTTGTCGAATCCCTCGATGGTCGCTCAAATTGGGGTCTACATCGCCTGCCGTTGGATATCCATGCAGAGGAAATTATTCCTGCACTCTTAATGTCGAACATCCATATCGGATGATGCCTTCCCAGAGCGCTCACCCTGACAAGTCTCCGGTCGTATGAAATGATCGAAGTCTTGCTCAACGGCAGAATCAACACAAGCGTGGGCCTTCAGGGAATTCTCAACATCCCCCTGCTGAGAGACGCGTTTCCGTACCGGCTGGCGAGAAGGATTCCTCTCAAGGAGGGAGTTCCGTAGCCTCTACAATCAAAGGTCAGGACTCCACCCGCTCATCTTCGCTGAACAATTCTCGCCTTGCAGATATCACGCTATCCGCTACACGGCGACGGTCAATAATTACTGCAACCGCCATGCCGGCTACAAGCAGTCGTAACACACCAGCACCAAGTGGAACCTCACAGACAGACTCAACGTGTCGCGTTGTATCCAGCCCTGCATCCGGCATTGTTTGCACTCCCACTCCTCTCAGCGGTCTTGAAAACCTGCCTACCACCATCCCTGATCCAGAAGCCCGCGCGCTCATTACAAATCCACTGCAAACGCGAGTTACAGAAAGGAATCAGAGACAGAGGCAGTGTCAATTGCAAATGCAGGCGGTGTCTACACCGTGATCAATGGTCTCCGGCAGTCGCGGCTAGTGTTAGCAACGGGTCCAAATTCCCGGGTCGGTTCCGGGTTCAGTTCCACCCGAAACCGGACCGTTGCAACGGGTCTTACCACACGAAAAACCCGGACCGTAGGAAATGGGGCGGTTTTACCACCAAAAACCCGGCATTTCAAGTCCACAATTTTCGCTCCTATTAAGTATTTGAGTTCTGATCGTATCATGACATGATCAGTACGTAAAGTGACCGGTTTTAGCCCCTCTTTCACCTCCCGCATTCAGATTTGCGATCGGACCAATGATCGTGGAGGCGCTATCGAAAACCCGCGAAATTCGCTTAAAAATCGCATTTATTTCACATCCACTCAACGAATATCAGTCCGATCGCAAATCTGAATGCGGGAGGTGAAAGAGGGGCTAAAACTGCACAATTTACGTACTGATCATGTTACGATACGATCAGAACTCATATACTTAATTGGAGCCAAAGCTGTAGGAACCGTATATTTGGAACCGTGGTTCGGTTCCAACCCGGCCAAATACCCGCGGTTCTATGTCTGGGCCGGGTGACTACCCGCCAAGACAAAAGTGGTTCCGGTTTTTGGCCGGTTCTGGAACCGAACCGAACCGAACCGCAGGTCAAAACCCGGACCGCTGGCAGGTTACCCGGACCCGTTGCTAACACTAGTCGCGGCATTCATCGATTTGGTCACTCCGACATGACGCGTCTTGTATTTGCAACGGGCAGACTCCTGGAGCTCTACATGTGGAACAGACGGCGGTGTATGATGGCAAGCGACTTGGAGACGGTAAGTTATGCAACGCGACGCGTTGCGAAAGCATTAGCTGAAGCCCCACACTAGTAGATAATGGAGACGTACTGGAAGACCGCAATGCAGCAAAACAACATTTGGTCCATAGCATTTCAGGCACGCACAAAGGAGATCCTGAAAGAGGTATGCTGAAGCAACGGCCCACGTTGGATATTACACGCTCAAACCAGTACAAGGTTCACGCACAAGTCGATAATATTAAATCCCATTTTATTCAATCAGCAAGGGACAATATAGCAGAGCTTTATAATCTGCACCGGGTTGAATCCAACGCAGAGCGTTTGGAATTCTTTGATTCCCTTCTGGCAGACATTAAGTATCTTTTTCCTTTAACAGAGCGTGTGGAAGGTGGTGTATGCGGTCCAAATCCAACGCAGAGAGTGTCGAAAGCTGCTAACGAATAGCCAGTGTCCACTTTACTTCCTGGCGGAAGCAATCCCACGGTTTATCAACATCAAATTTCATCATTGGGCGAATAACCACTTTAAGTATGCTGATGGATTTTATCATTCCATGATTGACGACAAGGACGGTCATATACCCTCGCCACTGATCATATTTACCCGCACCGCGTTGCGCCATGCTCTCCTGGAGTGGCAAAAGAACAAAGGCGTTCATCCGAAAGCTTCCAAGTCAAAGCTGCAAGCAGACACACCTGATTGCTGGAACTACTTCAATTACAAGAATGACGGTCGTGAGAACACATCCTGCTGCGCTGCAACGGCTCACAAGTTATTAACCTCGCCTGGCGTTGCAGACACATATGCATTCTTGATGAATGCCTGGAACACACTACCGGAGAGCTACCAACAGAGGGTGTATAACAACACTCCTGCTACAGTCAAGCGTCAGATCCAACAGGTGGAGAACCCAATGCCTGCCGTGGTGATCAGCATGGAAGCAGCACTTGTCGACAATGCTATTCTTCTTGATTATTTGACCACCGAAGTGACGCTGGAGGAGCCTGAGATCGGAAGCACTGACCCAAACATCCTGATAGACAACAATTGCACGGATGACAATCTTCATTTGGGGATGCCAGGGGGCAGCGGGGATTACGAAGATGAAGGTGATGAAAGCGACGTGCGTGATGTCATCTCCACAGCCAGCCAGCAACACCGGCCCGCGACTGAACTCGAGAGGTTTGACCTGGGAACCAGTGATGTCGACGGGTATGAGGCCGAGGATGGCGACGATGGGTATGCGGATGAGGAGGAAGAAGCCTCGCAAGCCGATGCTGGATCAACGCTGAATGTGGAGGACTGAGGGCGAGGTAGGTTTGACCCAGCAACCAGTGATGTCGACGGGTAGGAGTGCGAGGATGGCGACGATGCGGATGCGGATGAGGAGGAACACGCATTGCAAGCCGATGATGGATCAACGCAGAATGTTGAGGACTAAGGGCATAGTACTATAGAGTGTGAAAATTTGACTGTATATTTCAGACTTGTAAAATACGATAATGGCGAAGCAAATGTAACGGCAAGCAACGTATCCGAAGCGAAGACTGTATTGCAATATATGACAAAATCTCAAAGCCAAACATGTATGGGGCGAGTGCGGCATTCTATATAGGAGAGAGGTACAATGTGGCTATCGGCCGAAGAAAGGCATAAACATCACCAGGCATTGTGTAAACGGCTACAGCATAACTGCAGCCCTGTGAAGAGTGTAACACACGTGTCGTTCTGATGGTGCGTATACCAGGTGCAACCTAATGGAGGTAAGTATGCAAGGCGACCTGTCGCCTGTGCGATGGGATGCGTGTAATTCTCCGTCAGAGTGTACGAGGTTCTGTCAGAGCCGTCAGAGCCGTCCGGAACACCCGGGCGTTTCAGACGGAAACTAGCGTTCGAGATGATGATGCGTGAGTTTTTCAAGCGTAAGAGTCGTAACAAGACATATATATCTAATGAACAACTGCACGCCATGCAGTTCTGTATATACCACGGTATTAAGGTTCAAGGTGATAGTTCAGATGGTGAATGCACATCTCAGATGTGTCGATGCACAGGAATCCAGAGCTGCCGCAGAGGGGATCAACGGAACGACTGGTTGTGGGTCAAGCAACCCCAAGGGGAGGTGTTATCGCGCGCTGAATGGGAGTCTCCCGTGGCAACTGCAACAACTATTCAACATCAAACTCCCAAACGAGGAATGAGCTTCGAGTGAGTACTGGTTCCCCCTGGCACTCACCACAATACCTGAAAACTCGGGTAACTTGGATCCCGTCTCGAAATTTGTACAATTGGGAAAATCACCAGCAGCCATTGCTCTGCAGGTTTTCAGCGTGGGAAATATTGTCAGCTGCGTGCGCGTAATTCCAGCGATAGCACCAAGTAGTAAGACAAGAGACGGACAGAACGAGCGATGGATTGTCTATAGCCACATAGATGTGGAGACTTGGAATGATGTGTACATTTAGTGAAGAGACAATTGCATTTTGCACGCAGGTAGAAGGAACGTGAGGAGAGATTTGCGCAGCGTCACCAATGGCTGTGCAGTCCCGATGCAAGCGCGTACCCAATGAACCCATTCCGACGTATGGTCACTGTTGGCCACAACGCCAGAGTCATCATTTGAAATGGGAGACCGACAGAACGCCAAGAAATGGTGAAACATCAATCGGAGGGTGATATACAACGCGACGTGTTGTATTGGCGCTGGGCATGAAGTAAGCCCCTGCCGGGGTGTCTCTGTCAGCTCTGACGGAGCGCATCCACTCTGACGGAGCCATACCCCCCAAAAACATTGTTTTTTTGCTGATGTTGGAGGCCGTAATCGTGCGAGTTTGGACACGTACCTCAAGGCAGTTGATGGACGGCGCACCAGGTGCTGACACTCTTTTCATCAGTTAGTTAACTCGCAACCCTGGGAATGTGACATGGTGACTTTACCTTTGAGATCTCATGGAGAGCTGGCTGATGGCCATCAATCATATAGGGAGGCACGCTGGAAGCTGAAGCTACATCCAGGGGTCAACTCCTAATCAGGAGAATGAGGTGAACACACATAGTCTGGGGTTGATGCTGTACTTTGTATATTCTGTACTGGGTGTATGATGTACCTGGTGTATGCTGTACTCGGTGTATGCTTCACTTGGTGTCAACTCATACTCATCACATGGAGAGATAGAGAGGGATGATTTAACTATATTTTCTGCATTGATGGTAGGGTTGTGGACAACAATTAGAGAGTTGGGGGATAAAGATGAGAACAATGTGGAGGATAGGAGTGGATATGGGAAATCAGGGGTACAACTTGCCTGATTGGGTTGGGAAGACCTCGTAGTGCTGATATTACATGCCGGATCTGCACTCGTACCAGCTGTTTCGGGGATAGTCAATTGACTCGCACACGGAATTTTCTTAAGTCCCAGTTTCTCATGTTGATTTCCCCCATATCCTCCCATCTCTCTCTTTCTCGTCCTCAACTCTACCATCACCTAAGAACATGAAGCTAAGTCATCACTCTCCATGCCATGACCAAGAGTTGACACTGAGTACAGCATACACCGAGTACGGCATACACTGAGTACTGCATACACTGCGCACTGCATCATCCCAAGATCGACTTTCTCCCGCTCGCAGCCAGTGTCACAATTCGGATCACGAGTGATAGGTTGAGAGGTACCAAACAAATTAGTGTTACAGAAAGACAGAGTCGTTGTGAGACGTGGGAACGGCATGAGGGTGTTGGGGGAATGTGGTGGTATAATGTGTTATGATAAGTAAGTGGTCTGAGGTGTTGCGATGTCGGATGATGTGGCATGGTTGTACTGATCAGAGTTGTGCTGGTGGTGTGTAAGATCGTGGTTGGAGATTCAGATGATACATCGGAGCATGAGGAATGATTCGAAGGTAGCAGATGAAGTGTATATAAAGAGAGGTTGTTTGGTGCTGGAGGATTTCCTTTTCTTCTCTCTTTACTCATTTTCGTGTATAGCAAAGCATGTATGACTTTGACCCAGCTTTGACTCGTGTCTTGTCTTGATCCGTTCGATTCAAACTGAAAAGTGTCTTGTCCTAATTCCAATTTGATATCTTGTTATCAATATCACCTACATCCGACCCCGCCCATTAAACTAAAAAGAGTGCTCCATAACATACCTGATATTGAATGTACTGTCAACTTTGTTTGACTCCTTGTTGTGATCTTGCTTGGTACTACTGTAAAGCTACCGATAGTTACATCTTGATTTGCTATGTGGGTAGCCATGATCTTACAGAATCACATGTGCCTACATCCTTCGAACGGTTGTAAGTACTGTAACAAACCTTGCTCTGTTGCTTGTTGGGTATGTTTCAGACCAAATCATCATTGGTTTAATGTTTGCAATGATTGCGTTGACGAGCTGCCACAACTTACCAGATTTGATATCCGTCAGTACCCACATCGATCCCCATATTCGAATTTGAGAGTACGACAGTAACTGTACTTCCCGAAAGAATTGGTTTGATCTTGCTGGAACCCAATGTTCCATGTCCAAACCTGAACATTTTAATGCCTTCGAGAGTTTCGAAGGATTGTTGAATAGTGAGGTAGACGACTTTGTCTTGCCTGCATACTTTTGGGAAGAGTCAGACATTCCCTTCCATTGGGATATTGATTGGACAGAATCCGCCACATACGGAGGAGGATTAGAGTTAGACAACCCTGTGTTTGGAAATAGTTGGACTAGGGACTGGGGAGCCCACACTTGGTTCAATTGTGACCCTGAGTTACCCTGTGAGTGTGAAGGTCATAACTGTTTAGGAATACACTTGACGGAGGGACAAGCACCAGCAGCAGCAGCAACAGCGAAGCCTGCGCCGATGCCGTTAATTGTTATTGAACCGCAAACTACAACTCCTTCTGAAATTGACGCATATAATTGGCACTGGCAGATGTGCATGATTCGCTGCAATGTCAGGATCAGAACAGCACGATTGGGTTGCTCTGGTGTCCTCGGACGACCAGGACATCATGGCAGGCATTTTCAACTGGAATCTGCTGGAAATCGACTTCGGGGAGAGACAGACATTGCTCAATGAAGCACAGGAGGTGCTGAGGACAGTAGCGCAGTGTACCGAACCTGCGGCCATGGTACAGAGGGTGTGCGATCACAGGGCACAGATAGTTGCATCACAGAAACAGATGACAGACCGGCAAAAACTACAGTTTCTACCTCCGGTGTGCGACCACTTGACGTTCATACAACAGCTAGAGACATCGAGGTGGAACTGGACGCAGCCAGGAGCGTCCCCAGAATAGCAGGAACGTACGAGGACCTAAGACAGGCACTGGACAATATGACACGGGACGCCAGACAATCGGGAGAGGAAGTGGGAGCTTTCAGGCCGCGGTTAGCCAATGAGCTGCCCATACCGGCCTGGGTATCCCCGACTCCCCCACAGCAATCCGAAGACCGACGACAGAAGTTACCTGACTCCCCAGACATTTCAGGCTCGGATCAAGCTCAGTCAAGAGGCAGGATCGCTCAACTCCGGATGGTCATACGACACAAGCCCGCGAGGTGTCCCAACCAGCAGTCAAAGAACCGGTTCTCATTGGATCGCCTGAGGGAAATATCCTTAGACCACATTTCGCCACACGTCTGGGAGGACAGGGAGATAGGACTAGAAGACCTGCCTGCTTTTATACAACTAATGGAAGCAGCTTTTATGGATCCCGACTGAGTGGCCACCACTGAACGGAAAATCCGGGAGATTGAACAAAAGAACCGCGAGTTCTCTCAGAATTGTTCTGGGATCCAGGGTCTTGCTGGGATCTGGATTGGAGTACTTCGGCCTTACGGAATGCTCTGGGACTGGGATTGTCTGAAGAAATGAATGACTCCTGTACATATAGCGATATGCCACCAGAACTTCGTGCGTTTGTGACAGTGTGTCGAAAGCTCAATAATCAGATCCAACAACGATGTGCGGAAAAGGCGGCACAGAATATGGGTGGAGGGACAGGTTTTGCCTCTTCCCCCAAACCTCCGGCCCCTCATAAGGATTCTGCAGGGGCTCCCGCTCGAACAGTGTCTTGATATACCGGACCTGCACCTATGGATCTCAGCGCAGGTAGGAGGAGAATTTCCGCAGATAAAAGGGCAAAGAGGTTTACTGATGAAAGGTGTTTGTATTGTGGTGGGTTCAACCACAGGGCTACGGAATGTTCGGCGAGGACAAAGGCCCCAATGTTTAAGGCAGCTGGAGCAGAAATTAAGGAAGTAGGAACCGGGACAGGTTCTGAGGAATCAGGCAAAAGCAGGTCGATTGAACGAGGATGGCCCTTCAGTTGACAGTAAAAGTCTTGATTTGAATGCTTTGAAATGTTTTGGAATTCCGCGTCTTTCAGTTAGCAAGGTGGAGGTATTAGAATGATCAATGGAAGGGAAACATTTGGTTATAACCTGTACATTGACTGTGAAGAATCAAGAAATACCCACACATGCGCTGATTGACTGTGGAGCTACATGCATAGCATTTATGGATCAAGACTTTGCTCACCATCATCAAATACCACTATAAGAATCGGAAGAGAAACGACAAGTCGAGGTTATCGCTGGGAGACCTATTGAGTCTGGCGATATTAGGCATATTAATAAGGTAGGAACGATGATCCAACATCTTATAGAACAGTTACCTATGTTCATTACAAAATTGGGACATTATGCGATTGTCCTTGGGATTCCCTGGTTACGATTACATGATGTTGCAGTACAGTTTGCATCCAATACTGTCACTTTTGGATCACAATACTGTACGACACATTATCATGGTGCACCCATTACAGTGCAAGGAGTTACAGAGGAACCTCCCGAGCCAGTTTATGCCCCTGGTGGGATGTTTGAACCACAGATACGTCTGCAACGACACTTTCCAGGAAATATGGTTATGCTTAATTGATCCTCGTCTTTTCAAACAGTTAGGAAGGGGAAGCTTAGGGTATTCAAGGCATCTCTCTATTACATTAATAAAGCCATTGAATCAAAGGATCTTAAAGAAAGACCCCTGGAGGAGATTGTTCCGGAACAGTATCATGAGCTCCTTGCTTTGTTCAATGAAGTTTCAGCTGACCGCCTTCCACCACACTGACCATGCATCGACCATGAGGTACGCCTGAAGGAAGGAGAAACACCAACATGGTGCCCCCTTTATTCATTGTCAAGGGCCAAGTTGATAGCCCTTAAGGAATGGTTAGAAGAGAACATGTCAAAAGGATTCATCCATCAGTCATTATCACCTTTCGCAGCACCAGTTCTCTGTGCAAAGACGCCGGATGAAGGGCTTCGGTTCTGTATTGACTACCGTGATATCAATAGCAAAACCATTAATAATCGGTATCCCTTTCCATTATTTGGGGAAACTATGAATCTACTTCGAAAAGCTAGAGTTTATACAAAGCTTGATGTCCGTGGGGCTTATAATCTGTTACAGGTCAAGGAGGGGGATGAACACAATTTTGCCTTCCGGACACGATATGGACTGTTTGAACCAATGGTTATGCAATTTGGGACGACAAATGCGCCTGCGGATTTCCAGGGATATATTATTAATACCATAAGAGAGGCCCTGGATGATTTTCCATCAGCAGATTTGGATGATAGATTGATATATAGTGATTCGGAGGAAGAACACATCGAACATGTGAAGTGGGTTAAGAAAAGTCATCTAGAGGCAGGTTTATATTTGAGGCGGGAAAAGTGCGAGTTTCATAAGGAGACCGCATGATATTTGGGTTCGATTTTATCAACAAAGGGGATATCAATGGACATGGATAGGATTGAGACCGTGAGGAATTGGAGTCGAGAGAAGAAGTCAAAGAACGGCAGGCTGAATGATCTCTTCGAAGTTCAACAGTCTCTCGGGTTTTGCAATTATTATCGATGATTTATCCCGAAGTATTCTGACAAAGCGGTGCCATTAACAAGGTTAACTAAGAACGATGAACCATTTGTGTGGGAAGCGGAACAAAAGTTGGCTTTCAAAATGATGGTAACCACTTTTACAACAGCTCCAGTACTCCGACACTTTGATCATGATAGTGAGGTGATTATTGAAACAGATGCCTCCAATTATGTATCTGCAGGAGTGTTATCTCAGTAGGAGGAAGATGTTGTGCTACATCCGGTAGCATATTTGTCGAAGAGACATTCACCGGCCGAATGTAATTATGATAGATACAATAAGGAGCTTATGGCCATTATTCAGGCGTTGGTGGAATTGGGACCGGAGTGAGAAGGGGCTGCATACCGTCTTAAATTGATAACTGACAATAAGAACCTCAAGTGTGATATGACAAACACGATGCTAAATCGAAGATAGGCTCGATGGTCAGAATTGTGAACTAAATTCGACTATGAAATAGTATATAGACCAGGTAAATCGAATGGTAAAGCGGATGCTTTGACGCGGAGGCCGGGAGACCTCCCTGAGGGGTGAGATGAAAGACTTGAAACTATGGAACAGGTGATTCCAATGCCGCTAAAGCTACCAGAACAATTGCGTTTGTTGACGGACAGCCCGCCTGCACCGAGCTGTTTCTCCATACCCGATCTTACGACGAAGGCATATCAGATTGAGCAGCTACCAGGAAAGATACTGGATGCAATTCGAACAAAATATGGTCTACAATAGATTACAGTCGCAGAATGTACGGCGGAAGATGGAGGGATCAGGTACAGGGGGAGTTTTTATGTACCGGAAAGTGAAGAGTTGCATCTACGCATTATACAGGAACATCATAATCTGACGTCAGAAGGACATCCGGGACGGGCGAACACGTTTGACCTACTGGATCGAGGATATTACTCCAAGGAAATGCGGATGGAGGTTGATCGGTCTGTCCGGAATTACTACAATTGTCAGCGGTCCCGGAGCTCAAGACATTCAACTTTTGGGGTCCTGCGATCTTTGCCTGTGCCGGATACGCCATGGGAAGATATTTCGATCAATTTTGTCGTGGGATTACCGGCATGTGAGGGGTTCGATGCATTGTGGGTAGCGGTGGTTCGGATCTCGATAATGCGACATTTTATCCCGTGTCATACGACTATTGATGCTTTAGGGCTGAAGGAGTTGTTTGTGCGGGAAGTGGTATGCCTTCATGGACTCCCACTGACCATTGTTACAGATCGAGTCCCACAGTTTGCGACAACTTTCTGGCAACAGATGTGTAATCGATTGGAGATTGACCGGAGAATGTCAACAGCTGTTCATCCACAGACAGATGGGCGGACAGAACGAATAAATGCAAGCATGGAGCAGTATCTTCGGGTGTTTGTAAACCATCATCCGGATGATTGGGTTGAGTGGCTTCCATTGGAAGAGTTTGCTGCAAATGATGGAGTATCGGAGACAACTAAGTGCACTCCATTTCATGCAATACAAGGTATGGATCCCCAGATGTGGTTTGCGGGAGAACCAACCAAGGAATGGGATCAACAACGTGTGATGGCCGATAACGGTCAAGCAACGATGCAAAAAATTGATGAGCACATTCGAGTCGAAATGAGACGGAGCCAAGCAGTACAGGAAGAGGATGCCAATTGTGAACAAATTCCCGCTCCGGATATTCAGGAATGTTATCTAGTATGTCTTGACGCCCAACACATCTGAAGTACTGAACCTACAAGGAAATTGGATTGGAAACGGTTAGGCCCCTTTACGGTTGTTCATCAAATATCCCCTTATGCATATGAACATGATCTGCCTGCGTCGATATGTATTCATCGAGTACAACCTGTTCCTCGTTTGGATCACGTTGTGAATAAGCTATTGAGGGGACAACAGGTGGATCCGCACCCTCCGGTAGAAGCTAATGGCGAAGAGGATAATCTGGTGTCGAGCACAGAGGATCGTAGGATATATCCGAACCACTTACAGTATCTTTTACGGTAGACCGGGCATGATTCTCTCACATGGGAACCTGCAAAGCGTGTGGATGGGCTGAAGGCCGTGGGGAAGTTTCATCAATGTTATCCCAGGGAATCAGGGCCATTGAGAGTTGTTCTCGGAGGACCTCGAACCTCAGAGGGGGATACTATCACAATTCGGATTGCCAGTGATGGGTTGAGAGGTACGAACAGTATCACTGTTACAGAAAGGCGGAGACACCGAGAGATGTGGGAACAGCGTGAGGGTGTAGGGGGGAGGTGGTGGTAAAATGTGTTATGATAAGGAAGTGGTCTGAGGTGTTGCGACGTCGGATGATGTGGCATGGTTGTACTGATGAGAGTTGTGCTGGTGGTGTGTAAAATCATGGTTGGATATACGGATTGTACATCAGAGCATGAGGAATGATTCGATGGTGGCAGATGGTGTTAGCAACAGGTCTGGACCGTCACTTCGGGTCCAGGTAAGTGTCGAAACCGATCCTGAGCCAGATTGGCGGTCCGGGTCTTCAAAAAACCCGAACTGTCGTTTCGGGTACGGATCGATGGTCATCTGCTTACCCGTCTGAAATGGGCGGGTTCTCAGCCAGTTGTATAGCGGGTCCATCTGTAAATTCATATTACATGCTTGCCTCAGCTATTCGATTATAGTACTCAATAAAAATCAATCATTTGGCATCCAGTAATCACATTTTACATGTTTTGCAGGTTGCGAGATCGACAATATTTGAATTCATGTTTTTCTTTCAATGATATGTATTTTTGACCAGGGAGGAGGTCAATAGTTCAATTATAAGCTCAAATATCCATTCGATGCCTTCATTACCCGAACTGCATCACCAGCAATTGATGGCCCTCAGTTAATGCTGAGTTGACAGATATTGTCAGAATGGCGCCATGACAGTGTCACTTCCTCTTTTGCACAGAGTGGATGGCAATACATTGGTTATGGATAGCAGCAACCAAATCACTTACCAATTACCTTATTTACAAGACCAAACATTGTGGAGGCTCCATTGATGCTTCAGGTGTGGTGGAATTGACACAGACCATGTTGCTTATAAAGGCTGCCAATACTTCGAATATGGGTAAATGCCGTAGCACAGCCCTTGGATTATACAAGATGCAACACACAGAATTGTTTACGCTCTGTTGACGCTCATTTTCAGACATCTGCTGTGACCATGTCACGATCGCATTTGCACAGAACAGCTGGCAACATGTTGATTATGGATATATGCCGTACCAAAGCCCTTGAAATATACATGATGCAACACCCAAAAGCATTGACACTCTGTTGACACTCAGTTGACACTGTTTTGATGCTCTGTTGACGCTCTGTTGATGGTGTGTTGACGCTCTGTTGACGCTCATTTTGAGGTGTAACGGTATCGACAAACATGATATTGCCTATAAAGGCTGCCAATACTTGGGTTATGGATAAATGCCGTAGCACAGCCCTTGGATTTTACAAGATGCAACACACAAAATCGTTGACAATCTGATGACGCTCATATTCAGACAGGTGCTGTGACCATGTGACGATCGGGTTTGCACAGAACGGCTGCCAATACGTTGATTATGGACATATGCCGTAGCAGAGCCCTTGGAATATACATGATGCAACACCCAAAAGCGTTGACACTCTGTTGACACTCAGTTGGCACTGTGTTGATGCTCTGTTGACGATCTGTTGATGCTGTGTTGACGCTCTGTTGACGCTCATTTTGACGTGTAACGGTATCGACAAACACGATATTGCCTATAAAGGCTGCCAATACTTTGATTCTGGATAAATGCCGTAGCATAGCCCTTGGATTATACAAAATGCAACACCCAAAATCATTGACGCTCTGTTGACGCTCATTTTCAGAGTGCGGCTGTGACCATGTCACGATCACTTTTGCTCAGAACAGCTGCCAATACGAAGATTATGGATATCTGCCATAGCGGAGCCCTTGGATTATACAAGATGCAATACCCAAAATCTTTGACACTCTGTTGACACTCTGTTGACGCGGTGATGATGCTCTGTTGACGCTCTGTTAATACTCTGTTGGCGCTCATTTGGTGGTGTAGGAGTATTGACGCACACGAGAGTGCCTTTAAAGGCTGCCAATACTTCGATTATGGATAAATGCCGTAACACAGCCTTTGGATTACACAAGATGCAACCTACAAAATCGTTGACGCTCTGTTGACGCTCATTTTCAGACTGGCGCAGTCACCATGTCGTGATCGCTTTTGCTCAGAATGGATGCCAATACGTTTATTATGGGTACATGCCATAGCATTGCGCTTGGATTTTACATGATCCAACACCCAAAATCGTTGACACTCTGTTGACAATCTGTTGATGCTGTGTGGATGCTCTGTTGACAATCTGTGGACGCTGTGTTGACGCTCATTTTGAGGTGTAGCAGTATCGACACACATGATATTACCTATAGAGGCTGCCAATGCTTCTATTATGGGTAAATGCTGTATCACAGCCCTTGGATTATACAAGGTGCAACACCCAAAATTGTTGATGCTCTGTTGACGCTCATTTTCAGACTGGGGATGGGACCATGTCACTTTCTCTTTTGCCCATCAAGGCTGCCAATATGTTGATTATGGATACCACAAAGCAAATGGCATCCCAATGGACTTACTTACAAGATCAAAAACCGTTGACGCTCCATTGATGCTTACTTTCAGAATGTGGCTGTTACCGTGTCGATTTCTCTTTTCCCTATAAAGGCTGCCCATATTTTGGTTATGGATAAAACCGAGCAAATCGGTTTCCAATTAACTTACTTACAACAGAAAATATCGTTGACGCTCCGTTGACGCTCAGTATCAGAATGTGGCGGTTACCGCGCCGCTGTCTCTTTTGCCTACCAAGGATGCAAGTCTGTTCAATATGAATAGCAGCGAGCAAATCACTTTCCAATTAAGTTGCTTACATATCCAAAAATCATTGACACTCTGTTGACGCTCATTGTAAAAATAGGGCTGTTCCCGTGTCGCTTTAATCATCATATAGTCATTATTGACAGTCAATGAATAATTTGTATCAATACTCAGTTGCATGCAAAAGCTTTATGGCGTATCAATTTCTGATCAACTGATGCACAAGTTCTCTGAGGGTTGGATAACTTAGCGCGGTGACATTTCAGCACTTTCAGTTGGCAATTCACTGCATGTAGAGCCATAACCTAATTTTTAATTAATATAGCCCAACATACTCAGGTTGCCATATCCAGTTCGATCCGCTCGATTTTCATGACGTACCATAAGCAATTTCCACAATGCTCACTATGTGCACCCAGTCTAAATGCGGTGTAATGTAGTTGGTTGTATGGATGAATGCAACATCATGGTGTTCATTCATACAGATTCGCGTTGCGCAATGACTGCTCCTTCTATGACTCGTATGTCATCACTAAGTGAAACTTTGTTAGTAAATTTTATCTTTAGTTTAGATTGCGCGTTATCACTTATCTGTAAAAGGCAGGACGATATTGTGTTGATCAGCTGTCCGCCGACTTTCTTTGGAGTTTGGACCGTTCGTATGGCCCGTATGACCCTTGCACATGCACAGACGAATTATCAGTTCTTAAAATAAAGTCAGTGAAATCAAAAGAATTCTTTCACGTATCGAAATACATACGCCAACTACTGTTTGCAGCGATGTGTCGTCAATAATCACATATTGTGCAGGTTGTGTACACATGACCTACAAGCCAATACAATATGTTTACCTGAATCCATTACCTGTATGGTACGTAGGTATGGAGGACATACGCCTGGGTAAACGCTTACTGGTTGAACAGGCTTTGATTTGTTGATCGGTGATGAATTGGGTATCGCGTCAGTTGTGAGAGCCGATATGCATTTGTCTGACGGTCATTTGCGGTATGCTATTTACATATGGCTACTCTATCCCAGGAGCTTCCTTGCGGCATTGCGATTCTCCGCTGACACTATCATGTATCTCCATCAGCTCTCCAAATGTTGTCGGCGCAGTCGCATTTGCAAACTGATCAAATTCCGGCTGAATGACTGCCTTAACAATCAATATGGCTGTTCTGGACCTCAAATCGTACAAATGATGCAAGATGAACAATTGATCTCACTCAACTTCAGGACGTAGCAGGGAGCATGTCTCTTCTTGTTTTGAGTATATAGGCCACCAATGAAACAAATAAAGAGAATGATGTACCAAAGTTAATATTTTGCACATAACAGTAACATATCTGACTGCGACCATAAATACAAAAACCCGAAAAGCAGAACCAGAGACTGGAACCGACGGGTCTAGACAAACCCGGCAAAACCCGCGGGTTGATGGGTACGGGTACAGGCTTGGCCTGCCAAGAAGCTCCGGGCTGGGTTTTTGAATAGGTCTGGAACTGAACTGAACCGTTTTTCCAGTCCAAACCCGGACCGCTGGTGGGTCACCCGGACCCGTTGCTAACACTCGTGGCAGACGAAGGCTATATGAAGAGAGGTTGTTTGATGTTGCAGGATTTCCGTTTCTTCTCTCTGTACTCGTTCTCTTGTATAGCAAAGCAAGCACGACGTTGACCCAGAATTGACTGTTGTCTGGTCTTGAGCCCTTTAATATGAACTACGAAGCATCTTTTCCTAATTACAATTCGATATCTTGTTATCAATATCACCTACGTCTGACCCCGTCTGTTACAGCCAGTCTCTCAGCACACCATGTTGCACTCAATTCTCTTCATTCCCCCAATTACATGATAATCAATGAAGAGAGTCCCAGCTCCCATCCTGCCTCCCTACTGAGCTACCGCCTCCCAGTATTTCTCCAACTTCGCTCCATCAAGGACTCCAATTCTGTCCCAAAACTTCGTCTATCACAGCCTCCAAGCATATGTCTAAACACACATCATTATGGCCTCCAAGTGCATCTCCAAACTCGTTCAATCACAGTCTCCAAGTGTATCTCTAATTTCGCTCCGTTACGGCCTCCAAGTTCGCCTGATCACAGGCTCCAAGTGCATCTCCAATCCCAGTCGATCACAGCCTCCAAGTACATCTTTAATCAACAACGGCAGGTGTACAGAGATACAGGGGCAATGGAGCTGGACAGAGTGATGGGGAGTATATATTTGGCAGACCCCGGAGTATATAGACATCATCCCATTTCCATCTCATCTTATCATACAACGAAAATACACACACTATCTTTCCCATCTTTCGGTCTCACTCACTCCGTCCGAGATTTCATGGATCCACACATTTGCGTGGATCCTCAATGCCTGGTAGAATCATATCTTCTCTTCCCATTTGTACTCTCCTCAAACCAGCGGCGCTCATTCTTGAGCATTCTATTTGGATGTCCTGAGATGTGCGGTGGAGTGTTGACGATGGGCTCTCTGCCACCTCGCTCCATCCTATCACTACAACAGCATCCAGAGTGGTGGGTCTCTAACTAATCTCAATGGACGTGTCCAGGTGCTCCTGCATTTATGCTCCACTCCCATCTGCGGTGTTACGTCTTTGGTGTTACAGTTATACTTCCGGGATCGTTCAGAATCATTTGATAATCCAAATATGGATACTCAATACAACATCATGAACTATCACTCGGATTTCCTAATTGGTTCAACCTTCCTGATTTCTTCACCTATTGGTAATACCTCCATTACCCTACCTTGGCATCAATAAGATCAACGACAGTGATGAAGCCGAGCGCAAATACGATATGCATTATCTTTATCTTGGTATTTGTCGTAGGATCTCGATTGTCAATGGTCATTCCTTATCAACAGGGAACCTTATCCCTGGTCGCTGAACAAACAACGATTCTCTCATGTCCAATATTTCATTCCTTATGAGATGAGATGTAGTCAATGTCAGAACACTATCGCATCTCATGATATGCATATTCATATAGAAGATATGTCGATAACCAATAATCAATATATCGGAGCCCAGTCGATGTAATGGACTTATCTGAATCAACCCTTAGTTCAACCACTCCTTCTTGGTCCCGGCAAATAGAACCTTGGATTCATATGTCCTGAGTTATGCGGGATACTCTCCGTTCGATATATGGCAAAACAACTCAGTTGCAGAATACTGTATATTTCGCTCCAATAAAGCCTGATTTAATTGAGGGTTCTGTCGTTTGCCGCAATCATTAAACCGATACATACCCAGTGGGTATACGAGAGGGCACTCTCACGAGCTCATGGTGATTTGAACCTATTCGTTGATAATTGGCTTCAGATAATCTTGTATTCATACGAGGTTGCGCCAATAGCAATAGTGTCGCAATATGAGCATAGTACCTTGATGACGTAGTTAATACTCATGGGAGTCAGAACTTGACCATCACGGGTAGAAGGCAAGGATGATGAGGCAGTTAAGTATGTGAACTCAGGAATAGGCTTTTGCAGTGTTAGGATTGTTAAGGGTGTGGATCGTCTGATATATATCAGCGATGACAACATGGAGAAAGGACATCGATAACATTCTATCCATCAGCAAAAAATCAAATGGCATTCTCAGTATTCTGAGCATTTTGAAATTCAAGTTCACCTTTTCTCAATTCTGCAGTGTATTATGGCTGGAAATATACTCAGTAAAATTGTTTTCATATCTTTGCGGGATTTTCAAACTTGGTATAGTATTCCCAAAGGGGTATAGCTTAGTCTCTTACATTGTTTTATAGTCAAAAGTTAGCCTATTCTTAAAAATGAAATATGTAATAGACGTACTATTGCTTGCTTAGTAAGATCATGAAACTTTTGGTTTATATATCTTCATGACAAATCATAATTAAACTAACCATATTTGGAATACCTCCAGCTATAATCAACAAATGACTGAATATCTTTAATAATATTTCCTATTTGAGTTAGTTTGTTTTTTGATTTGTCATTTCGAAATATTAATGTCAAGTTTCATGTCATGACTCAGCAAAGTATTCTATGTTCATTACATTTTTCAAAAATAAAAGTAGCTGACTGTAATCAATTAAGAAATGTATCCAACTAGGCTATACCTATTTGGGAACACTATACCAAGTTTGAAAATCCAGTCATATTGTGGATGCAATGTCACTGAGTATGATTCGTATAACTGGACCCGACAAAATCGACTAAACGCGAACTTCACTCTCCAAAACCTTCAAAATGCTCTGAATGCTCAGAATACCTTTTCCACTTTTTGCTGATGTCGAACAATCAACATTCAGATTTATTTGCGGATACCTATTGACCTTGTCAACCTGGAGGTCAAGCCTTGACTTTCTTCGAGTGTATTATCGACTAGTTCCGTATCGAAGTCGACGAGGATACTTCTCTTCTGAAGTCCAGAGTTGTTAGTTCATCTTCAGTTCTATATCACGGATATATCTATCACTCTTTATACTTCCTTATTCTCAGTACATTCATTAAAGCAAGTCATTGATCGAGAAGAGAGCAAGACAATACTTGGTGTCCGAAGGAAGTCCGAGGATCAGCCCAATCGCGGAGGGATTCAGAGCATACTTCTACTAGGATACTCTGCAGTTGGCACTACTCCTTCTGCTGAGGCGAAACTACTTTCATGTTTCTTTTATCCAAGTCGATAGTTGGAGTGGTTGAGTTCTTGGACAGTCTGTCCTCGAGTATAAGTGCCGGTTGTTGGGACCATACTCTTGCCTCCGTTAGAAGTCTGAGAGTCATCACGTTATTCTGGTGGTTCAGAGGATACTTCTTTCAGGCTCTCATTGAGTCGTGTTCATCAGCATACTGATATCTTAAAGACGATACTCTTCAGTCGATACTAACTATGGGGAACCGAGAACCAAACAGTTACTTTGTGTTCCTCGGGTCATAATTGTTATACACATCCTGAGTGAATCCTCTTTTATCTTCTTCCTCAGTAGTCCGGAACTCATTAGGGGCTTTTATCGATTAGGACTTAGGGTGAATCTCCCAGTGTTACAGTCTCCCAAATTGATGCTGCCTGTCGCTGAGTCCATCTCCGTTATCACTGTATTTCCATATGTATATATATAGAGAAACTTAGATATTACATGCCATATTATGATGTAGCATATCTTGTAACTGTAACAAAGACCAATATGATCGATGAAATGCCTTGTGGTCATAGAATCCTACAAACCCCTGGTGTGAGAATATCGCACTGAGTCCCCCGCAGAGCTGGTGCAGTGGTTTCAGCTGCTCTCGAAGTCTCCTGCAGATCCGCGCCGAGGTCTCAGCAGCTCCAAAATTTGACCATCCTCATAGTCAAATCTCACAGCATCCTGAATGCACTTCCATCACTGCAGGTGCTTTCAGGAGCACTTGAGAATGCTGTTGCAGAGTCTGAGAGCACTTTGCAAAGCTCCAGGGGGGGCTGGGAGCGTCTGGAAGTACATAAAAATGCTGGTGAGGGCAACCGAAGTGTCTGGGAGGTTTGCATATGGCTTCCGGACCAAATTACATTTTGCTGATGCATACAGCGAATGCACCGTGAGGCTGCTTATAGAGCACTTATTAGTTGTAGAACTAATTGAAGTGGTATGGAGGTGTACACATTTGGGTTGTGTCTGTTCGTATACATTTTGTCTTATTTATCCATGTCTGTTGCAGCCCAGGGGGTTGGCTCCTAGACAGAGGTGAGGATATAATAGCAGTCATGGTAAGGTTCTCCCCACTAGCACGAGATGTATCAAAGGAGGGGTAACCACAAGTGAGTATGAACGACTCATGATCTCTCTCATCGCTCATGATTATTTTACCTACGTACCACTCAATTATATTACAATATCTACATGTGCAACCTTATCATTTGAAACACTCTCATATGTGGCCATATACGGATATATGGCCTTTCATTTACATAGGCAATGTTAATTTCCTGTGTAATACATAGCAGCTTATAACTCAAATATAGAAACTAACCAGTTTTAACCAGCATCGGTACCAATCTGATAATAATCCAGACATTATCTCTAGATTGAATAGCTACTCTGTGCCAAACAGAATTGCATTGGATCTAGAATTGGTGAGCTTATGGGTTAACTGCTTTGGGAGAATGAGAAGAAAAAGGAGGGCAACTTTCCCCATATGATTACTTCTCCACTTGTGGTTGAAATTCATCACCCATATTGTTTGAGTTTCTTTAACATGCTACAAAGCCTCTTGTGTGCTGCTTGGCAGTTTCTACAAACAATGAAATGTTCTGTTATGGATTTTCCTCTAGCAACCATACTGCTGCAAAGTAGATTGAAATATGAATACTTCGGAAGTCACTTGACAACCATTTCATATCACCTATTCTCAACAGAACTATGTTTTACCAGTCAGGTGATCTTGAGTGGGATTACACCTGCACTGTATATCGATTGATTAGCATCACCCTATGGAACTGCTAGCAGATTCAAATATAATGATGCAATAATAGTGTCTTAACCAGGATGTTAATTAGAAACATCAGTGGTGCATGGAAGTATCAACCACACCTATTATAACCGATATAGTGGGACAACACACAGTGTTGCTGCAATTACAGAGAGTTACGTATACAGCAGATGACATGTAATATGTGAGTATGCCGAACCAGAGAGCCAATCACCTTCAGAGTGGGCATGCCTCACAGAACTTCCCAATTATCAACTGGTCAAGGCCTACACATCCAATTCTGAGCATAATTAATGACATTAGCAGGAGGGAAGAGGCCAGAAGCGAATCGAGTTAATTGATTTGGGCTGGCATTCATCAAATCACTACGTACATATCATTATTCATTTACAGACACCGCATGTATCCTATTTGATTCTGACTGGTCATAATTCTGTAGCTGAGCGGCTCATTGTGGCAAGTACCTATCACTTGAACTCAGATCCCATATGACCTGCCCCTTTAATTCTATGGGTTTGGTTCTGATTACAAAGTGTCCTATACAAAATATGTGGATAACTATGTCCTCTCACCTCCAAGTCTCAGATTGGTGATATCTCTTATATTCGGTCAGAAATTGTGAATCAACAATATTTCTGACCATTTTTCCACTGCTGCACTATAAGCATTAGTGATATTGTAAATTGGGGACCAGGAAGTGAAGAGAACCTGTTGATGTATAGGTCATATATACAATGCTTAGTGATCAGAGCAAAACCCATGGACTTAAATGAACTTGAATTGATTGAAGTTACCCAGTGGAAGGCATCTTCCCAGTTGGAAATATGCTTGCTCTGTCCACAGAGACAATAGAGACTCACCCAGACTTGGAGAGATATGCTTAATGGGAGCTGGCCAAGAAATCTAACAAATGTTTGATTCTAGGCATGAGTTAGAGCCACATACATATGGAAGAATAGAAGCTGCTACTATGCCAACTCCGGATTGGCTGCGGTGAAGATCAATCCGGGTGGCTACAAAGGGCAGCAAAGCTGCTGCCGTACATTGTAATCTAAATTTTCTCAGGTTTAAAAACATATTAATTAAATCTCTGATGCCATTGCTGATGAATCTCATTACAGATAAGGCATTAATATAATTCTGATAGTGACTTTCAGGTTACATGCCAGCAGATATTCTAACTACTGAAAAGATGAAAAGTATAATTTCTAAAGTGAAGTTATGATTTGTTATTTTTGTGCATGTGTTATCTTGCAGAGGATGGCACAAAGTCAGGGAGAGAATGATTGAAAACCAATCACGTCCGAACAAGATCACAGAAATAGAACTCATGGCTACATAAATGAGGTATTTTCCACGAATACAATGTCACTACTACAATCAGCGATAAAGTGAAGTTAGTGGCACGTGCAAACAAGGTTCTGAGTGTGTTTCATCCCAAACACCCAACTATATAGATATCACATAGCTCCAGCAATGAAAAGAATCAACGTCTGGAATCGATCCACAGTTAGACATTAGCAGTAAAGAACTGTTCAAAATATTATCACAAATGCTGTTTACTATCACTACTTATACTCTTATCACTCTGAGGGACATTCACATCTACAAGCCCCTTCAAGAAAATCAAACTGCTCCAGTCAATTTTCACATTCCTCTATGCCGGATTTCAGACAAACAGTATCAGATACAGTATTCTACCATATGGTTGACATTGTTGGAAAGATATATCTTCATTGGGAATAGTCGCACTGAGCTGATAACATAATCCAGATCTTCCAGCCTATGTGGCTGGAAGGATTTTAGTATAAAGTCATCCAATATGTCGAGATGGGGGAGAGCCCAGCCGAAGAATTCCTGGATTTTCGTGAGGATGCTGAAAGGTTTCCTGACAATTACATGTATTACTTTGTTCATGGTTAAAATACCAAAAGGTGTAGTCTTGGGATAAGTGACACGGCTCAGGTCACGAGAAATGGATTGAAGGGTACTTCAGAATGGTATCGGGTATAAGGAAGGAATTGGTGTTATGGAAAAGCGGAGATGTTGATAGATGTGGGAATGGTGTGGGGATGTTGTGAGATGGTGGCAGTATAATTTGTTATAATAAGGAAGTGGTCTGAGGTGTTGTGGCATCAGGCGATGTGATGTGGTTGTGCTGATAAGGAGTGGTGTTGGTGGTATGTAAGATCATAGGGAGATATTCGGATGGTACATTGAAGCATGAGGAATGATTTGAAGGTGGAAGACGAAGTGTATATACAGAATGGTTGTTAGGTTTTGCCGGATTTCCATTTCTTATCTCTTTACTCATTCTCTTGTATAGCAAACCAAGCACGCCTTTGAACCAGCTCTCACCCTTGTCTTGGCTTGACCTTCTCGATACAAACTTTGAATCACCTTGTCGTGATTACAACGTCATATTATTTTTACCAATATGACCTTCATCCGACCCCGCCCGTTACACTAGAACGTGTCCTTTATAACATACCTGATATTGAACATATTGTCGAGATTGTTTGACTCCCTGTTTTGATTGTTCTTGGTATTACTGTGAAATCACCGACAGTTATATCTCCATTTGCTACCTGTGTAGTCATGACCTTGCAAATTCAGATGTGCCTGCACCCTTTGAACAGGAGTAGGAACTGTAACACACCTTGCTCTGGTGCTTGCTGCGTATATCTCAGACCCAACCACCGGTGCTTACATGTTTCCGACAATTGCATTGACGAGCTACCATGACTTACCAGATTTAATATCCGTCTATACCCACATCGATCGCCATCTTGGGATGCAAGAGTATGACGGTAATCATACTTCCAGTACGAATCTGTTCCATTATGGCGGAACTCAATGTTCCATTTCTGAACAATATCCTTTGAACGCATTCAAGAGTATCGAATGATTATTGAATCCTGAGGTCGACGATTTTACTTCACCAGCTGATTTTTGGGAACAGTTAGACGTCCCCTCCCCTTGGAATATGGATTGGACAGAAGACACCGCATATAGAGGAGGCTTGAAACTTGATGACCCAGTGTTTCGAAATAGTTGGACTCAGTATTGCGCAACCCACGCTTGATTTGATTGTGACCCTGAGTTACCCTACAAGTGTGGAGAACATAACTGTTGAGAAACGCACTTGACACAAGGTCTCGTACCAGCAGCAGCAGCAACTGCAAAGCGTTTGCCGATTGCACTGATTGTTATTGAACCCCCGACCATGACTCCCTCAGAAATTGACTCATGTATTTGGCTCTGGTAAATGTGCTTGATTTGTTGCGATGTCAGGATCAGAACAGCATGACCGGGTGGCTCTGGTGTCCATGGATGACCAGGTCATCATAGGAGGAATCGTCCACAGAAACCTGCTGGAGATCGACGTCAGGGAGAGACAGACCTCACTGGAAGAAGCACAGGAGGTGCTAAGGAGAAGAGCAGATGGTACTGAATCCGCGGCTATGGTACTGAGTGTGTGTGATCACCCAGCACATATAATCGCATCACAGAAGCAGATCATGGACCTGCAATCACAACAGTTCCTGTCTCCGCAGTGCGACCATTCGACATTCGAACAACTGTTGAAGGCATTGAGACAAGAGCTGGATGAAGCCAGGTGAACTCCGAGAGTGGCAGGAATGGACAGAGAGCTCTGACCGGAGTTGGACGATATGACGTGAGACGCTCGACAATCAGGACAGGAAGTCCGAGCTGTGAGGATGCAGTTACCCAATGCTCAGTGCTTAGCAGCCTAGGGAGCCCCGACTCCCCCCCAGCAACCGGACGACCGAGGACGGAAGATTCCTGACTCCCTGGACTTCTCAGGGTCACAATGAACTCAGTTGAGCGGTTGCATTGCTCAACTCTGGATGGTTATATGACACAAGCCCTCCTGCTTTCCTGACGAACAGTCGAAGATCAGGTATGCATTCAACCGCCTAAGGGGCGTAGCCTATGGCCAGATTTTGCCACACGTCCAGGAGGACGGAACAATAGGGCTGGAAAACCAACTAGCTGTTATACTACTCCTGGAAGCAGCTTTTGGGGACCCCGACCGAGTTGCCACCGCCGAACAGAAAATGCAGGAGATTGCACAAATGAACCACTGGTTCCATCAGTACCATGCTGAGTTTCAAGTTATTGCTGCGGATCAGGATTGGTATCCCACAGCCGTACAAAATGCCTTACGAATGGGGTTGTCTGAAGAAATGAAGGACTCCTTTACCTATAGCGATATGCCAGAGGAACTTCCTGTCGTAGTGACGGTTTGCCAGAAGTGGGAAAATTGGATCAGACAACGACGTGCGGAAAAGGCAACACAGAATTTCTGTGCAGAGACAGGTTTTGCCTCTTCCCCCAGACCTGCGGCTACCCCAAAGGATCCCGCTGGAACAGTGGCCGGATATACCGGACCCGCACCAATGAATCTCAGCACAGGCAGACAGATGATTTCTGCAGAAGAGAGGGCAAAGAGATTTGCAGATGGGAGGTGTTTGTACTGTGGTGGGTTAAACCACAAGGTGGCAGATTGCGCGGCAAGGAAGAAGGCTCAGACGTTAAAGGCAGCTGGAGCAGAAGTATACGAAGAAATAACCTGGGCAGGTTCCGAGGAATCGGGAAACGAGCAAGTCAATTGATGAAGGATTGCTCTTCAGTTGACAGTAAAAGTGGTGTTTGGAATGCTTTGAAATGTTTTCGAATTTCGCGTTTATCAGTTAGCAAGGCGGAGGTATTGGAAGGATCAATGGAAGGGAAACATTTAGTTATAACCCGCACATTGACCGTGAATAACCAAGAGATACCTAAACATGCCCCGATCAATTGCGGAGCTACAGGCATCGCATGTATGCATCAAGATTTTGCTCGCCATCATCAAATACCACTCCAAAAGTTGAAAGAGAAATGACAAGTCAAGGTCATCGACGGAAGACCCATAGAGTCAGGGGACATCACACATATTGCCAAAGTAGAAATGATGATTCAAGATCATAAGGAACAGCTGCCCATGTTTGTTACAAAGTTAGGACATTATCCAATTGTCATTTGGATTCCCCGGTTACGATTACATGATGTTGCATTATGATTTGCATCCAATCCGGTTACTTTTGGATCACAATACAGCACGACACATTGCCATGTTGCACATGTTACGGTACACGGTGTCATGGAGGAACTCCCGCAACCAGTTGATCATCTGAGCAAGGCGATATTCGCACCACCAAGAAGCCCGCAACAACCATTTCGAGGAAACATTGTTATGCTTAATGAATCCTCTCTCTTCCAGACAGTTAAGAAAGGGAAGTTTAAGGTGTTCAAGGCATCTCTTTACAATATTAATGAAGCCATTCAGGCACAGGATCTTAAGGAACGACCCCTGGAGGAGATTATTCCTAAACAATATCATGAGTTTATACCATTATTTAATAATGTTTTAGCTCGTCGCCTACCTCCACATCGACCAGGTATTGACCACAAAGTAAGTCTGAAGGAGGGTGAGAAACAAACTTGCGGCCCGATCGATTCAATGTCAATGGCGCAGTTCGTTACCCTTAAGGAATGGCCAGAAGACAATATGTCCAATGGGTTTATTCGTCAGTCATGGTCACCGTTCGTGGAACCAATCCTTTTTGCGAACTTAACCAGATGGGGGTTTACAATTCATTATTGATTATCGAGATATCAATAGTAAAATGAGTAAAAATCGATATCCCCTTCCCTCAATACTAGAGACTCTGAATTTACTATGAGGAGCAAAGATATTTTCAAAGCTAGATGTCCGCGGATCCTATAATCTGCTACTAGTTAAAGAAGGGGATGAACATAAGTTAGCATTCCGAACGAGGTATGGATTATTCGAACCTACAGTTATGCAGTTTGGCATGACGAATGCCCCTGCAGATTTTCAAGGATACATCAATAATACTATCAGCGAGGTTTTGGATGATTCCGCATCAGCATACCTGGGCAATATATTGATATATAGTCATTCGGTGGAAGAGGATGTGGAGCGCGTAAAGTGGGTTATTCAATGTCTTCTGGAAGCGGGTTTATATTTACAATCACAGAAGTGCGAGTTTCCTAAGGAAACCGTACGATGCCTGGGGTTGATTATCTCAACAAAACGGATCTTGATGGATAAGGACAACATTGAGACTGTGAGGAATTGGAGTCGAGACAAGTAGACAAACAATAGGAGGCTGAATAATCTCTTTGAAGTAAAACAGTTTTTTGGGTTTTGCAACTATTATCAACACTTTATCCCCAAGTATCTCGAGAAAGCGGAGCCGCTGACGAGGCTAACTAACAAAGATGTACGATTTGTATGGAAAGCAGAACAGCCGTTGGCTTCCGAAACCATGGTGACCGCTTTTACAACCGGACTGGTACTTCGACATTTCAATCACGAAGAGAGGTGATCATCGAAACGAATGCCTCCAATCACTTATCTGCTGGAGTTTCATCCGAATATGTTAATGATGGGGTGCTACATCCAATAGCTAATGTCTCGAAACAAACACTCACCAGCCGAATCCAATTACGATATAGTCCATAAGGAGCTTATGACAATTATTGAAGCACTCAAGGAATGGAGACCAGAATGTGAAGGGGCTGCTTATCCCCTGAAACTGATAACTGACCATCAGAACCTCAAGTGTTTTATGATAAAGAAGATCTTGAATCGATGGCAGGCACGACGGTGGGAGTTTCTAACCAGGTTTGACTACAAGATAGTGTATCGACCAGGCAAGTTGAATGGGAAGGCAGCGTCTGTAACTAGGAGGCCAGGAGACCTTCCTGAAGGGGGGGATGAATGACTTAAAAATATGTAACAGGTGGTTCTAAAGCCGCAGAACCTACTGGAATGATTGCGTTTGTTGTCGGACAGCCCGCCCGCACAGGGCCATCCCTCTAGTATTTCTGATCTTATGATGAAGGCATGTGAGCCTGACCCGCTATCAAGAACAACACTAGAAGCACTTTGAATGAATAGTGGGTTACGGGAGATTACTATTGCGGAATGTATAGAGGAGGAAGGACGAATACGGTATAGAGGAAATATATACCTACCAAAGGCAGATGAGTTATGCCTACGCGGTATACAGGAACATCACGATACAGCGTTAGCAGGGCATCCGGGACGGCCAATGATCTTTGACCATCTTGACCGAAAGTACTATTGGAAGTAAATGCTGAAGGACGTTGATCAGTACGTAGAGAACTGCCATAGCTGTCGAAGATCACGGAGTTCCCAACATTTGAAGTTTCGAGTGCTTCGACCGTTACCGGTTCCTGAGAAACCCTGGGACGATATGTCGATAGATTTTGTGGTAGGTGTGCCAGAATGTGAACGGTTCAATGCAATGTGGGTAGTAGTAGATAGACTCTGCAAGATGCGACACTTTATTCCCTGCCGTACAACTATAGATGCCCTGGGTTGAGCAGAACTGATTTGGAAGGAAGAGGTATGCCTCCCTGGACTTCCATTGACAATTATTTCAGATCGAGGCCCAAAGTTTGCGTCAACATTTTTGCAACAGGTGTGTAAGCGGTTGGGGATTGATCAAATGAGGTCGTCGGTGTCCATCCACGCACGGATGGGCAAACAGAATGAATCAACCCAAGTATGGAGCAGTACCTTCGAGTGTTTGTTAACCCCCAGCAAGATGATTGGGTGAAGTGGCTTCCGTTGGCCAAGTTTGCCGCGAATAATGGAACATCGCAAACTGCTAAGTGCACCCCATCTTATGCGGTTCAGGGAACAGATTCTCAGATGTCAGTTGCAGAGGCACCAGCGGAGGAGCGAGATCAACAACGAATCGATGTTGATCCGATTCATGCAACAATGCAACAAATCTACGAGCACCTCCGAGTCGCAATGAGGAGAAGTCAAGCAGGACACCAGGATGGAGCAAATAGCGCATGAATTCCAGCTCCAATTATTCAAGAAGGTTCTCGGGTGTGGTTAGACGCTCGTCAGGTAGGGACTACACGGCCCACACGGAAACTTGATGTAATGGCGGCACGTGACCCGGGGCCGGGTAATGGCCATTCTATATAGTCGGCTCGCCACGAGCCTTACATCTCTAGCGATAATCTTACTATACATCTACACCTAGTATCACTCGCATCCACGTTTGCAACCGTATTCCTATAATCACCACACGTATGCCTATGAGGCCGAACGCTGGTGTACGTGCCCTTACACTATTATCGCTTCTTCAGTAAACGGATACGTTTCGCTCACGGGATTTCGCGAGTTTACCCCTTTTCCGACGCGCGACACCATGGAATCAACAATTGAGAAAACAGCCCTCGAAACGAGATATCGAAGCATCATTACTGCGAAGCACGGAGCGCTGATCATTCCATCATTCAATTGAGCCACCTGACGGCGGCGGAGTAGAGTTCAGAGACCATTTGGCGCACGAGGCGCGTTAACGGCAATGACGAAGATCATGAGTACAGGACACGACTATTCGACTCTCCAAACAGGAGAAATTGCACACGATCGATCTACTCGAGTTCGAATACAATTCATACGAGTCAATTGAGCGCGATCATTAGTCGGAGAACCTACAATCGACGGAGCGATCTTACCCCTGCATGCGGCCATATCGAGAACCAAAGGAGAAGTCGAGAGACCATTTACGAGTCAGCACGGTTACAACTACATTCCTTCTAATCAAGCGAAGTGCACCTACTTCAATTGGCGTGTACACCTACAGTTCTAGCAACCTCGAAGAAGCCCACTGGCGGAAGCATTCTACGGCCAACCTACGGATACAATACTCGAGCGAAACATGCTTACGGAGATAGACAATACTATAAACGAAACCCACCTACGGAAGAGGATCAACCTACTAATGAAGCACTCTTACAGCCACGACCGTTTGCACGAGCGAAGTGCACTTACGGAGAAGACACCCTACGATTGATGCACCTTTACGATCAGAAGCTTTCTCTCGATTAAAGCGAACTTATAGCGGCGATACATTGCACTGCGTGAAGTGCATTTACAGGAGAGACCTACACAATTCCGCAGACCGAGTACGATTACCACGATGACTACGATGTCCGCTCAGAGCACACTTATTATGGACAAGCGAAGTCCACCTACCATATCAATGCCTGTCGACGGCAATATTACATTAACGGCAATGGAGGCTGCACATGACTATTATTACCTACGGACCAAATAAACTCTGGACTTCCGGCAGCACCCTGGCTACCACTGTGAGCGAGTCAAGAAAGGCAACCAAGATTGTCTATATTTGCTACGGGAGAGACGACATTATGAATTGAGACTACCACCTCCAGAGGCACCGCTTTCAGGAGACTAATTGGAGGATCCAATCAATCGATGAGATATGGATAATAGGAGTTTTCATTAATGCTGGGACCCATTCCACGGTACTCAGTCAATATATATGTTTACCAGCAAAATTACTATTATTAAGCGGCATACATTACCAGTCCTTATTGCGATATGGAGTGGACTCAGAATTACAAATTGATCTGCTGGATGTGCCCATCTCGATGTATGTGGTACCAAACTGCTGCGGTTTAGGGCCCAAACCCAGCAATGGTCGATCGGTCACTGTGCCGGTCTTACCTTCAAACAATATACTTCTCTCGCAGCCTCCTTTATGGACTGCCCATGCGCAAGTTGATATGTGGATGCTATCGAGCAGCGGGAACATGTCTGTAGCGCGAGATATGCTACCGAGACAATCGCGGTGAGGACAGTCCTTCTCCACCAGCATCAATGAAGCTTCTGGGCCGTCGTAGGACATACCTCTCCCGGGGATACCAACTCGGGGACCGCATGATGACTGCTAGCTAGAAGGCAGTTATCATGGCATTCACCCAACGGTCTGGGGTTTGCACCAGTTTGCTGGGAGCTGC
>Ga0307512_10000183_pt1 | contig 85218 bp, 88 predicted proteins | sample 14_EM_MG_FD_200267 | JGI IMG/M metagenome (GOLD analysis project Ga0307512, IMG submission 200267) | Populus trichocarpa ectomycorrhiza microbial communities from riparian zone in the Pacific Northwest, United States - 14_EM | ecosystem: Host-associated > Plants > Roots > Unclassified | place...
CTACACCTACAATCACTCGAGTCCACGTTTGCAACCATATCCAGTCAATTACCGTACGTAAGCCTACGAAGTCGAGCGCAGGCGTACGTGCCTTTACACAGTAGGGGTTGCGATTCAGGTACGTTCATCTCCCTCTTTTGAAAATCGTTGCTCCGCCGTGGACTAATCTCATTCTGCTTCAAGGGGTATATCAATTGGAAGGGCTTGATTCGGGGTTGGTTCCAAAGTGAATTTGCAGTCGCCAATTGCCATCGTGGCTGTGTACCTCTGGATCTCATTCAGGATAGTATTCTCGCCGCTCGGTAATATAACTTCATAACCAATTCCGCATTATATTAGGCATTGTATTCTCTGCCATACGGGACTTGATTTGGTCTCTTGCATACTGGTCGAGATGGTACTCGATACGGCAAGGCCGCCGGTAGGTTTATCGTCATCTCGTCACTCAATTGCGAGTCTCCTAGATTCTCATCGAAAGTAACTATATTAGAATCGGTAGATTTTCAGATAACTTCGTGTAGATCACCACAGTCAAATAGATTCATTTTAATCCGTCTCTGAGCATTAATCCATCTCCAGAAAGTGTATATCCTCGCTTGTAAGCCGAATTCTCATAGTCTCAATGATAGCTCTTGTGTTCGACAAAGTAGTTTTGGAACGACGTCACGCATATCTGGTGCATAATATTGCGCCCGGGCTTCCAACTATAGTTCAAAAGCCATTAATGCTCATAAGCGCGCACTTAGCTCACATTAGTTATTCGTCTGTGGGTGTGATCTCCAAACTGTGTTGGTTCCTATGAGCGATAAGTTTGCACAGTGAGTCCATCGTGGCTCGGCCAATATGGTTTGCATGTGCTGGGCTTCCAATTTTCCAACTGTAGTTCAGCTGTTCCCGGCCATAGTCTGAGCTTCACCGCTGTGAATAGTCTTTCGTCTGCGGATATTATGTCCAAACTGCAGACCTGCACGAAAGTCGTGCAAACTGCTGTATAGATGTTAGCCAAATGAATCAAAAAACAGGAAGGATGCGGTGAACGAGAACATCCAGGGGAATCAGTACTGCCGGTCCGTGCAATGGAACGTGACCATGCCCTGCAATCATCCTTTCGGTGACTCGGCAACCTAGTTGCAGTCATTCAACTGTCTTCTTGGAGAGGCTCTTCTGCCGTAACTACCCCTGCTGCTCCTTGCTCACTCATTCAGACAGGGAGGGTTACCACTTCTGCTGGCGCACAATGCCGCATCCATAGGTCCCGATACCACGGCTCCCAGAAAACTCGTGCAAACCCCTGACGATTAGGTGAATGCCATGATAACCTCTGTCTCGCTAGCAGTCATCATGCGCTCGCTGAGTTCGTATCCCCGGGAGAGGTACGTCCTTCAACAGTCTAAAATATTCAGTGATGCTCGTGGAGAAGGACTGTCCTCACCGCAATTGTCTCGGTACGATTTCTCGCCCCACACACATGTTTCTGCCGATAGACTGCACCGACATATCAACGTGGTCTTGGGCGGACCATAAAGGACGCTGCTAGAGAAGCGTATGGTTTGAATGTAAAACCGACACAGTGACCGATCGACCATTACCAGGTTTGGGCCAGATACTGAGGTAGTCTGGTACCACATACATCGAGTTGGGCACATCCAGTAGATCCATTCGTATTTCAGAGTCCGCTCCATATCGCCATAAGGACTGGGAAATTCTGCCTCATCATAATCGTAATTGTACAGGTATAGATATATATTGACCGAGTGCCGTGGAATGTGTTCCGGCCTTGAAGATGAAAACTCCAAATATCCATATCACATCCATTCATTCAATCCTCCAATTAGTGTCCTGAAAGTGCTGCCTCTGGAGGTGGCAGTCTCGAATGATAATGTCCTCTCTCCCGTAGCCATGGGTGCTGCCGGATGTCGAGGGCCTATTGGGTCAGTATGTAATAATTGTGACGTGTGGTCTCTGTTGCTGTTAATGTCATTGCAGTCGAAAAGCTTTGCTATATTAGGCATACTGTGATTGTCCATAATATTTGTGCGCTAAGATGTCATCGTTTTCTTCGTAATCTTAGTAGTTATTGAACTCATTGTGATTATCATAGTTGGTCTGTGGAATTGTGTAAGTCTCGCCAGTATATACACTTCACCGCCTACAATGTAGAGCCGAGATAGTTTGTTTCGATCCAGGGAAGGCTTCTTGTCGTAGATGTGCTTCACCCGTGGGTTAGGTCTCTGCGTAAGTGCACGTCGCTTATGCAGATGTTGATAGTGGTAAGAGTGCTTCATCTGTAAACTGATCCTCTTGTGCAGGTGAGTTACATTGATAGTATTGTCTATCTCCGTAGGCATGCTTCGTTTGAGTAGCGTCTCCGTCCTTATACTTGGTTGTACAATCCTTCCACAAGTGGGCACCTTCCTGATTGCCAGAGTTGGAGGTGTACATGCACACAGAGATAGGTGCATTTTGCCGAAATCGAAAGAATGTAGTGATAACTGAATTTGATCTTGTGCTGACTCGTAAATTGTCTCTAGACTTCGCCTTTCATTTTTGGTATACGCGTTTGAGAGTTGGATCACTCCGTCCGTTGTGGCATATCGGGCTAATGATTGTGCTCAATTGACTCGTAGGAACTGAATTTGTACTCCTTTAGGTAGATTGTGTATGAATTCTCTAATTGGCAAGATCGAATAGTCGCGTCTGGTAAATCTTGCTAGTTGTCATTATTGTCAGTGATGCGCCTCAAGCGCTACTTGGTCACTGAACTACTTGGAGGGATCTGGTGGCTCAATTGAATGAGGAATACATCAAGACTCGGTGCTTCGCAGTAATGATGCTTCATAATCTTGTTTGGAGCGCTGTTGTCTGAAGAGTTGACTTTATGGTGTCACGTTTCGGAAACGGGGTTAATCTGGGAAATCCCGTGAGCAAAATGTATCTGATTACTGAAATGCGAGAATGTTGAAAGGGCACGTACGCCAGCGGTCGGCCACATAGGTATACGTACAGTTATTATTGAAAGACAGTTGAAAACTGGGATGCGGGAGATAATTGGTTTTCATGTATAGGTATGATTATCGCGAGAGATCTAAGGTTCGTGGTGAGGGTACCGTATGGAAAGGCAGTTACCCAGCCCCGGTTCACATGCCACCGGTACAGCATACACCGAGTACAGCATACACTGTGTACAGCATACACCATATACAGCATACACCGTGTACAGCATACACCGTGAACAGCACCCTCCCAAAAATGTATATCTTCCGTTCAGTCTCATGATTACAAGTTGACCTCTGAATGATGCTTCAGCTTCCGGTTTGCCTCCATTCACGGTTGACCGGCATCAGCTAGCTTGGCATGAGAGCTCAATTGTAACATCACCATGCCCCATCGCCATGTTTGCGAGTCAAGTAACTCATGAATAGAGTCTCAGCACCGGGCGCACCATCCAGCAACCGGCTCTACGTCCTCGTTCAACCTCGCTCAATCGTGGCATCCAATGTGTATCTCCAACCTCTCTCCATAACGGCCTCTGAGTGTATCTCAAAGCACGCTCGATTAGGCCCTGCAAGTTTGTACATTTATCACATCAAAGTGCATGCCCAAACTCGTTCAATTAAGGCATCCAAGTTCATCTCCAATCTCCCTCACTGAAGGTTTCCAAGTGTATATCCAAACTTGCTCCATTACAGAGTCCAAGAGCATCTTCAAACTCGCTCGATCGCAATTTTGGAGTGCATGTTTATCTCCACTTGATCATTTCCCTCCAAGTGTTTGTGTAAAGATGTTCGATTGCCTCAGCCAAGTGAATCTCCCACCTCACTCGATCACGGCCTCAGAGTAAATCTCTATGTTCACTCGCTCGTTGGTTTCAGGCGCGCCTCAAATTCCTCTCAAGCACTGTCTGTAGCCAGTCCAGCTTTACTGTGTGTAGATGGGTAGCTTTATAGATACATAGATACCTAGATGAGAATACAAACCAAATACATAAGTTTTAGCAATGGTTGAACAATAAGTAGTACCTATCATTTCCAGGTGCACCGGCAGAGTTCCCAAGAAAAGATGGTATTTTTCTCAGATGGGTCTACAGCGATTCGAGGTGCTCCCAGATATGTCGCCAGCACTCCCAGGATGGACTGTAGTGTGCCAAGGTGCTCCCACGCGTGTCGTCGGCACTCCCAGTCACTGTGAAGGCCGGCAAGAATGCCCTCCTAGGGTCCGATACTCTACTGAAATAGACGCATCTAAGTGTACACTCCACATCCTCTCAGACACACCGGCAGGGTTCCAGTGACAAACTACATAGTGCTGATGTATATTCACATATCGAGGTGGCGGACCAACTGGTTTGGATGTTTGAGTTCTGTCACTGTTATCAGAAGGTACAGGTGGCGTTCTGGGGAGCGGTGGCATTTTGGAGCGAGGTGGCACCTGTCCTGGTGGTGATGCAACTGTGCTTTTGCACCGCCAGGCTGTCTCTTGATTCTGTACTGTGCCATTTCGGTAAGGAAGGCTGCCGTCTTCTTGATTTTCACGATCCATTGACGGACATCTTTCTATTGCAGTTTTCATCATAGGATGTTTAGGAATATATATACCCCGCGTCGTCCCTTCTTGGACTTCGATACAAGTTTGCTTTAGTTGTTGTTCAGTTCCGCTATTGCCACGTGGGAAAACACTCCTTTTGTGCCTTTGGCCATATTCAAGACAAGACACATGTGGGACTGTTCAAGCTGTACCTGATCTCCTTGTCTTGCCATAGTAGTTGACATGTTGAAAACTTACAGGAAATTAGTTACTGCGTCTAAATGTGAGATTTGCGTATTGCCTGAACCATTTGCGACTCTGTAGACTCCTCTAAGGTCTTTACAGCCTTTTTCGTACAGTCCAGGGGAGGTTTATCACGAAAAGTATCTGCAAATATCCCAGCACTGACAACAACGGAATGTTCAATTTCCCGGACTGTGCAGATAACTGCCAGGAGCAACCATGGAGATTTTCTGGTATGTGCAGCTATGAATTGGTCGTGTAGCTCTCCACGTATACCAGCTGTGTGTAACATTGTTAGTTGAATGTTGTTAACATTAATCTGATTTCAATCACATCCTATCACTTACTCACTTCTGATTCATGCTGCTGTCGGATTCAAGTACTGTTTTGATTTGTGGACCCTGTGTAACAGCGATACGTGACCCACCGCCGAGTAACGGCCTTTCCATCTGGTCTGCTCGCCATGAATCTTAGTTCGCTGGGGATAATCTTCCCTATATATCTGCTCGTACTGTCACGCGTATCCATGTTTGCCACAGCAATGCTAAAATTACCATCTGTAAGTCTTTGGGGCCGACCCCTGGTGTATGTACCTTTACACTATTATCTCTGTTCAGGAAACAGATGCATTTTGCTAACAGGATTTCGCGGTTTTACAATGTCTTCCACGTGTGACACCGTGGATTCAACAATTGATACAACAGCACTTCAAACCGGATATCGAAGCATTATTACTACGCAGCAACGAGAGTCAAACAATTCATCAATCAATTTCACCACCTGATGCCTGAAAATGGTTCAATAACCAACTTCCGCATGAGGGGCGTCACCCACACTGACAACAATTATCACGATTTGCCAGGCGCGAGTATTCAATTTTGCCAATCAGATATTTCATACACAATCAACCTAAATGAGTCAAAATTCAATTCCTAGGAGTCTATTGAGCACGATCATTAGCCTGAGATGCTGCACCTGCAGGTGTGATCTTACCCTTAAATGGACCATATTGAGAATCTAAGGCCAAGTCAATACACAATTTACGAGTCAGCACAAGATCAATCACAGTTACGACTACATTCCTTTTATATGACCGAAGTGCACCTATCTGAATCTGCGTCTACACCTCCTTCGCTCGCAACCTGGAAGTTGCCTACTTGTGAAAGCATTGAAAAACCAGTTATATCTACTGATACGCGACTCGAGCGAAGCACGCCTACGCAGGTAGACAATAGTATAAACTGAACGTTCCTGCGGAGGAGGATCAATCTACGAATGAAGAACTCCTACCACTACCATCGTCTGCATAAGCGACGTGCACATAAGCAGGGAGCTAATCCACGGTTGAAGCACATCTATGACAACAAGCCATCCTTCAATTAACTCGAACTATAACCGCTATACCTTGCGCAACCTGTAGTGCATTTATCAGCGAGACCGACACAATTCCTCAGACCGGTTATGATGATGACAATGCCAGAAATAACTACGCATATTACGAAGAAAACTACTACATCTTGGAGAACCATCATTTGGGACAATCACAATTCGCCCACTATATACAAGATTTTCGGCTGCTGTGACATTAACGGCAACGGGGGCCACACGTCAACTTTATTACCTACGGACCCAATCAGCTCTGGACATGCGGCTGCACACACGGACACAGGAGAGACCACACTATGATTCGAGACTATCACCTCCAGACGCACCACTTTCAGGACACTAATTGGAGGATCCATAGAATCGATGGGATATGGATTATACAAGTTTTCATCTTCAAGGCCGGAACACATTCCATGGCACTCAGTCAATTTAGATCTATACCAGCCAAATGACTATTATTAAGCGTCATACATTACCAGTCGTTGTGGCGATATGGAGTGGACTCAAAATTCCGAATGCATGTACTGGATGTGCCCATCTCGATGTATGTGGTACCAGACTTCCAAAGTTTAGGGCCTAAAGTTGCTAATGTTGGATTAGTCACTGTGCCAGTCATACCTATACCTTCAAATACTATACTTCTCTTGCACCCTCATTTATGGAGTGCCCAAGAGCAAGTTGATATGTGGATGCAATCCAGCAGCGGAAACATGTGTGGCGACAGAAATGCTACCCAGATAATCGCGGTGAGACCAGTCCTTCTCCAGGAGCATCAATGAAGCTTTTGGACTGGTGTAGGACATACCTCGGCCGGGGATACCAACTCCAGGACCGCATGATGACTGCTAGCTAGGAAGCCGTTATCATGGCATTCACACAACAGTCTGGGGTTTGCACAAGTTTGCTTAAAGCTTTGGTTTAGGGACAATTGGATGCGGCATCGTGAGCCAGCATAAGTCATAACCATCACAGACTGAATGGGCAACCAAGGAGTGGTATCAGTAGTTGCAGCAGAAGCGACTCTACGAGGACAGGTTTGAATACCTGCCACCAGCTTCCCGAGGCACGAAAGGGATCATTTCAGGCTATGATCACTTTCCATTTAACGGGCCGGTGGAACTGCACCTGCTGGGTGTCAGCATCGACTGCTTCCATCCAGTTCTTTGGTTGTTTTGGCTAACGTCGAGGGAGGAGTCCATATGACTTTCGTGCGGGTCTGCAGTTTGGACATAATCTCCACAGATGACTGTCAATTCACAGCGGTGAAGCGCAGTTCACGGCCGGGAACAGACGAACTTAAATGGGACCATTGGAAGCCGAGCACATCCAAGCCATATTGGCTGAGTGATAATGAACTCACTGAGAGAATGTTGCAATTACTGAAAGCAACACAGGTCTGAGATAACATCCACAGACGAATAACAATTGAAAGAGAAGAGCATACTAAGGAGCACTGATAGCTTATGAACTAGATTGGAAGCCCTGGCACAATATAGTGCCCCAGTTACACGAGATGACGTTGGAAAACTAATTTGTTGAAGAACTGAGCTATCGTTGTAAGTATGAGAATTCGACCTACGCGCACCAACATGCACTTCCTGTAGATGGAATAATGGTCAGAGACGGTTACAATCAATATATTTGACAATGGTGATATAAGGGAAGTTATTTGAAAATCTACCCTATCTAATAAACTAACTTTCGATGAAAAGCTAGGAGACTAGCAATTGAATGCCAAGATGAAGATATACCTACAGGCTGCCTTCCTGTATATAGTACTGTCTCGACTACTATGCAACAGACCAAATCAAGTGCCACATGGCTGAGAATTGAATTCCTAATAAAATGCCGAACTTGTTCTGAAGTTCTATTACCATGAATACTGTCCTGAATGAGATCCCGACTCAGACTGGTAGATCTCCTGTTACAAATCCAGGATAGCGATTGGAGACTGAAAATTGACTTCGGAATCAACAGCGAATGAAGCCCTTCCAATGGTTATTCCCTACCACACAGAATGAAATTAGTCGCAGTCAGAGCATCGACTTTCACAATTGGGAGATGGCTGTACAGGACTCGGACCCCTTACCGCATGGGATGACTGTACCCGCTGGTCCAGAATGAAGCACAGTGAGATACATTCACCAATTGTGAATGCTAGCAGCGGCAAGTGCACCTGGAGACGAATCGACTAGTTGACACAGAGTATAATGATAAGTGCACATAGTCAAGTGATGTGATGGCAAGCACACCGACAGATGAATCTACAAGCACACAAAGAGGAGAGCCCGCAAGCGCATCCCGCTATCTGGGAGGATATGTTCACCTAGCATACAACGGACATCCAGTACACCTGCAAATGCACCTGAGATATGATAAGTCAAACAAGCCTGAGCCAGGCCAAATGAGTGCACATACAGATACCGAAACAGTTCCAAATGAGATACTGAAGAATTGGCAAATCACCACCCAACAAAGCCACTGAATGACATCAAATCTGACCACAGAGCTTACCGAATGGCCTATTGAATAGTCTGCTCAATGCCACCACCAGAGACAGTCGAGATAACCAGCAACGGATGATTATTGAGATTTCACAGTGATGAATATCACTGCCGAAGTACTTCACATCAAGGTCGAACGAGAGGATTACGGGGAGTTGTACCTTGCCAAGCCACTCCCCAAGATGCTTAGGGAACGGGATACTGAACTGAATGCCCAAACCACCTTACCTGAGGCCTACCAAGATGGATTCAGAGATGTAAACCAAGAATGCAATGAAGGAATCATCCTAATTACTTTCACCGAGAAACGGACCATCGAGATCCTGTCCAATGACTTGTCCTAAGGAATGGTCCACCGAGACACTGGCAAATGCTCAGTCATGTGATGCCGAAATCTGCAGCTGCGATGTAGAAAGCGGCTCTTTGAGAGCAGATGCGTGCTTCTATCAGGGTGTGTATAACCACATACTGTATGCTGACATGTTAGATATGAATTAATGATTTACTGTCCACAAAGGATGAAATTGTTGTACATTCTACCGCCCTCGGAAAGTCATCAGGGGGGCAAATATGACAACCTTCAGGTATGACGATGCCATGAGCCGAAACTCACATCAATGTCGAAGTTCAATACAACAGCCATGTGATGATCGACTATTTCATCGATATTACCGCAGTCAATTCTGACGAAGGCCTTTGCCTAGACTCAACTTGCTTATGGACGAAGCGAACTTTGTACCGAATCAGAGAGATTACAATTCAGATCACGAATCACCAATGAATCCCAATTCGATTTCAGGGATCCAAGTAACATTGTTCTGAGCCACGATGGCAATCGACAATCAATGTGATGGAGAAATCGTCAAACAACCAACAAATTTTCAAAAAGGGGGATAGCCTTGTCCGCACGGTCAAATCCTACCTAAAAGTTGATTCCCTCCGAGAGGCAGTCAATCATGACACCCCAAGAAGTTTACCAAGCTCTCTACCGACAGGCAGTGAATTGAGACAGACCAAGAATTATACCAAGATGTGTACCAAGAAGTCGACCAAGACTCTACTTAAGCCCCCTATCAAGAGTAAGCACAAAATTGACCGGATTGTAACGGATGTGGGGTTGCAATCACGATTAGCGAGTCAGGTAGCATCTCCGAGTCAATGCTGATTGCCGATGACTGAAAACTACAAGAGATATTGTTCAGAGCATTTGGACGCACTGCACGAAGGTTCAACAGAGACCAGACCTGCTTGAACTTGATATGTATAACTGTAACGGGCGGGGTCGGGCGCAGGTGATATGGATGTTGCGAAACTGAACTCGAAGTGCGTATCGAGGAACAAAGATCAGGATATTTTTCCAAAGTCGTACTATTGCTTGCTATACAAGAGAACGAGTAAAGAGAGAAGAAAAGGAAATCCTCCAACGCCATCAACACTCTCTTTATACAATTCGTCTGCCACCTCTCGAACCATTCCTTATGCTCCGATATACCATCCGAATCTTATCTCATGATCTTACACACCATTCCGTTATTCCTTATCGTAACAACCACGCCACATCTTTCCACGTCGCAACACCTCAGACCACTTCCTTATCTTACTAAATTATACCGCCACCATCTCGCCGCTTTCTCCGCGTCTTCCAACGTCTCCGCCTTTCCGTAACACGATTCCTTTCACACCACCCGTATCTTCCTCCTATTATTCCTAGGTACCACCGTCCCTGCTTGCGCCGTGACAATAACCATCTTTAGAGAAGATCACGTGTTAGGTGTGGACAAATAAGACGAGACTACATGAATGATGTATATGACTCATGATCACCAATGCCTACGAACTATTGCGCCAGCAGAAGCTTCTATGGATGCCATGTCATGAGGCGAAGCTGAACAATGCTGACGATTCCACCCAAGACCTACAATGAGACGATATGAGTTACGAGGGCGGTACTGGATGTCACATTGGATGCCAGATGAGTTTGGCAGTGGAGATAAGGAGGAATTGAGGTCTGACACTCAGGAATGGAGGAGATGGGTGGATAGAGTTTCGGAACTCGGCACCGCAGGAGAGTAATCGAATGGGCGTTTGTTTCTACTGTTTCTTCGCTTCTCTTCTCATTTCTATACTTTAGTACTTCATGGGATCTCGGCCCGGAACAAATGAAATTGGTACGAGGTTTTACCACATCTGGGATGCAGCCGAGTGAAGCCGGAGTCTCCCCATGCGCCTGATACCCCGAAAGGTCACCATGAGCGGTACTGATCGGTTGTGGGACTTATGGGTTTGTACGAGAATGTACACTGCAGGATTGTTTAACACTTCCTTTCCGTTTATCTTTACTTTTCTCTAGTACCGTTGATGCAGCCCAGGAAGTCTGCACCTAAAGAGGGGGATAATTTAATGGCGGAACATAACCCAGTGCCGGGGAATGGCTTTTGCATATAGTTGGCTCGCCACGAGCCTTAGATCCCCAGCGATAATGTTACGTATACATCTACCCCTACTATCACTCGTATGCACATTTGGAACGGTATTTCAATAAACACCATACAGATACCTATGTGGCCGAACGCTGGCGTACATGCCCATACACGCTGTGTCAAGTTCCCGGTGGCTGTAATTGCAGCATTGCGGCTGAGTATCTAGTATCTAAAGTGGTGCAGTGTCACACCGGGTGGCATGTTGGTTTAAGCGCTGGTCGTGCTCCTCAGTTTGACTCCATTCGCACCTGTTTGAAGTATGTGTAGAGCCAAGACTTGCAGTTGTGGAAATCTGATGAAGATGATCATGAAAGGATGTGGGAAGTCCTGAGGATTATATATTTAGCTTCAAGTCCAAATGGAATGAGACACAGCCAAGTTGCACCTTCCATTCAAGCTGAATCGTGTAGCATGTTGGTGCACAGCATATAGATGCAGGGGATTCCAACAGTCTTGCAATGTGCAGTAAGTCAGTCCGATATTGTTTGTGTGTTGATAGATAGACCTCTTGCTGAATGACAGCTGATATCTGATGATTGATAAATATTAAACAGACATTCTTCGATGGAAAGGACGTCTGGTGATATTTGTCTCAAGACCTTGCCGGGATCTTACATGAATCATGAACTAACCATCAAGTCATGATATACTGTTAGCATGACTATTTCCAATGAAGTGACAGTCAAAACTTTGATGTTGCTTTGTTCAAGTTGATTACACCTACGAAGATTTTTATAAAAGACGCAGCTTGCCTCCATGTGGTCCATATCTTCCACCATTCAACATCTCGCACAACAACCAGGTCAAGGCAAGATACAATGATCAATGCTTTAAAAAGAAGCTTTCGCCACTTCCGGCTGGCACATCTTGCAAATCGACGATGCAATCCACACCATGATGTGAAGAACCTCATAAAGTCATCGGTGGCTTCAAGCCCGAAAGGGTGGGAGTGATTGGGGCATTGAACAGCTTACAATCGAAAAAGAAGCTTTCAGCAGGGAAAATACGGGAAACACACTTTTTAAGCAATAAACCGAATGAGAAATAGGGTGAGGATTTGATGGACAGAGACACCGCTGTTGCAAGAATGAGAGTTAAAGATGCAGAAACAGCGATGATACAACAGCAGGAATAGATGAGATATGTGGAAAGGGCAAGGTCGACAGCCACAAAGCCTGAAATACCATTTGAGAAGATGTTGAATGTGATTGGAGGCGACTTGAGCGATTATTCATATTCCAATGATGAGGAGGATAGGCAATACGAGAATTGTGATGAAGATGCTACAAGGCTTGACTAGCTGACCGATGGTGACAAACCTGGCTGCATTTTGGGCAAAATCTCGAAAATGGTTCAGCACCACCTTCCTAATGATCAGCAGAAGCTGTGGAGGCTTGACAAACTGAACAAACCGGGATGGGGTGATGCGATCAACTAATTTCGTCAGAGAGATATCAAGTACGCGACTCCAGATTTGAATGTTCTGGCAGTTGTGAAACACCAAACACACATGACTGCAGCCACATCATCACCGAGAACATTTGGAGAGAGGTTATGCAGGCTCTTGATCTTGTGCCCAGACAATCACCTATACCACAAGAGACATCTCGACTGGGGTTTAGTCAAAGAAAGCCAGGTGAGGGGAAATTCCAGGGCAACATTCACATAGTATCTGTCTAAACTGACGTGGGGCTTGATTCGTCACAGATCATCATTGGTAAGGCAGCTCTATCTGTAAGCTGTTACCCCTGCACACTGAGTCTCGAGTAAATTAACATATAGAAATTCGGACAAAGACAAAGACATGGTGATGGCCCCTGTGTCACCAGGGGAGTTTACAGGCAAAGTTCCATTTTTAAAGACAGATCTTGAGTAAAAGCAATTTGTACTTACTGTGTGATATTTCCACTGTTTATTGATTTTGGTTACCAATTTGAAGGATAGGATAATTTGTTAGCAATTGTGCAAGGGTCTTACACGCCATGCAAATGTTCTGAACGCCAAATCACTCCGATTAACACACAATTAACTGTATATGTTGTCGCATGTTACTGTTAAAGAATAAAGCAAAATCTAAATATGAGACAAGATTTAGTAAAAATGTTGAAGTCAGTTATGTCACACAACTCATAGAAGAAGCTGCCACAGCACATTCCAAACCCCGATAAATCACAGCTGTGAGGTTATAGGATACCATGAAGCCAACTTCATAACTCTCCACACAGACCTCCTACACATGATCCAGATATTGAAAATTTCTTCTGCCACGTGATGAAAATCGTGGAGAATGTGCCGGACAATGAATGCTGACAATGTCTGGCTATCAATATCTAACACTAGTGTAGGGATTTCAATGCCGTAAATTGCCAGCTGAAAGTGCTGACACATGATGGACAGACATCATTGTAAGGACACGTATGACTGCGTTCGGCCTCATAGGTATACATATGGTAATTATGGGAATACGGTTGCAAACGTGGATGCAAGTGATAGTATGTATATGGATAGGTAAGATTATCACTAGAGAGCAAATGCTCGTGGCGAGCCGAATATATAGAATGGCCGATACCCGGCCCGGGTCACGTGCCACCGTGACATCATCTGTGTCTTTAGGCGCAGACCTCCGGGGCTGCATAAACCGTATAAGAGAAAACGAATGGAAAGCAAAGCATTCAACAATCATGCCTCGTACATACTCGTACAAATTAAAACCTCTTGCTACCGATCAGTACCGCTCAGGTTGACCTTTCGGTGGACCCAGCGCACGGGGAAACTCCACCTCCCATTGAATGAGATCCGGAGGCGGTAAAACCCGTGCCGACGCCATTTATACCAGGCAGAGGTCCAATGAAGTAATAAAGTATGGAGAAGAGAAGAGAAGAGAAGAGAAGAAATAGAAGAAACAGGCAATTGATAACTTTCCTCCGCTCCCGAGATTTGGACCTCAATTCTTCCTTATCTCACTCCCGAATTCCTACAGCTTCCGACCTGCCATCCAGTACTGCACCCGTAGCTGGTGTATCTCGGAGTAGGTCATTGTCGGAATTTGTCAGGGTGGTAGAGCTTCCGCTCATGACTTGTCATCGATAGGAGCTTCCGCTGCCGACATCGGTCTTAGCAATCGGTAATCATCAATTGTCTCCGTCAATCATGTAGTCTCGTCTCATTCGTTGATATCCAGCAAGTGAGCTTCTCTAAAGATGGTTATACTTACCAAGTCCAAGCGCGCTAGCGCTGTCTGAGCTCTGTGCAGTGCTTCGGCATGCTTTGAAGAATCTATCTCGCAGCCGGTAGTCATGGTAAGTGGCATTGACACGGCAATCGTCTTTGGAGTTCTGCTTCGGTGACCATCTGGTCGACTTCATGGTTGCCCTCTTGGCGAGCGTCTTCAGTAGGAACTTGGTCAACTTGGTAGACTTGCCTCTCGGCGTACTTTTGACTTGTCTGTAGGACTTCAAGGTAGACTTGCTGGTGTGTGTCTCGGCAGACTGCCTCCAGGTGGGCTTTTGACTTGTCGGTAGGTCGTGACTGGTTTGACACGGCTATCTTCCTGTTTTTTTAAAAATTCGTTGCTCCGCCGACGACTTCTTCATATCGATTGTCCATTGCCATTGTGGCTCGGTAGCAGTGTACCTTGGATCTCCAAATTGGAATTGGGATTCATTGGTGATTCGTTACGTAATTTGGTTCGGCTTTCACTTCATCTGCCAACTATCTTCTTTCGCTCGTCCTTCTGGATCTCTCTGCTGTCCAGTGACTACCCTGACCTGCTCTGTCTGTTGACTTACTGTCGCATGAGGTGTCCCAATGCGCTCGAACTCGACGTCATTGCAACGGCTATGCCTGGTCGTGACATGTTCTGCCTGTTGACTCTCTGTCATATGAGGCGTCCCAATGCACTCAATCTCGAAGTCATTTGCAACGGCGCCTTGCCTTGCCTTTGGGCAATGATGTGAGCTTTCGCTCCTGGCATCGTCATAGCCGTTGGCTTTCATATGTGACTCAGGCCGGTGGCCATTTGAGGGTGGTACGATGCGCCAATTGCATCAGGCGTGGGCGGTATGTCATTGATCCATATCTAACACCTAAGCTTCACAGTAGGTGGTCATACTCACCGCGATAGGAGCGCGCTTCTACTCTCGGAAAGCCGCTTTGCATATGTGGATTCCGGCATCTCTTGATTCGGCATTTGGTAGGCTCTCCCTGGGAGTCATTCCGATGATAGCTTCTGTGCGTTCTTGGTCAACTTCTCTTGGCCATCTCAGTAGACAGCATCGCTAGAATATCTGTTTGTTTCTCAGTAGACATTTGGTAGGCCTCTGGTAATGTGGTTTGGCATTCAGTGCGGGATGCCGTTCGGCGGTAGGTTTTGATCCTTCGGTGCGTCATTCGGCAAGCATCTCGGTCTGTGGCTTGGCACTATAACGTTCCCGGTAATCGTCTCATTCGATCTCCATGTGATGTCCTTCGGCAGTGATGTCTTTCTGCAGTGATATCCGTCGCTGTGAGATCTCGGTGATCATCTCTGGGTAGTTATCTTGACTGTCTCTCGTGATGCCATTCGGTAGGCTATTCAGTATGCATGGTAGTCATATTCAATCTCTTTCGGGACCAGTTTGGTATCCATATCACAGTCGTTCAGTATCGCGTTCGGAACTGCTTCGCTTGCCATATTGCAGTCGTTCAGTATCTCGTTTGGAACTGCTTCGGTATTCGTATTTGCCCTCGTTCGGCATGGATCAGGCTCGTTTGACTGGTCATCTCTCTGGTGCATTCACAGCTCTGCTAGACGTGAGTCATATGCTAGGTGAACTTATCGACATTGATCCCGGGGTGCACTTGCTGGCTCTCCTTGGGCGCGCTTGTTGAGTCATCTGTAGGTGTGCTTGCCATCATTTGACTTGGTTGACTTATCGTCGTTCTCTGAGTCCACTAGTCGATTCATGTCCAGGTGCACTTGCTGCTGCTAGCATTCTCAATTGGTGACTGGATCATATGGTGCAGCGTTCCTGCACTTGCGGGACGGTAATTGTTTGCGGTAGGGGTTGCGATTCTGGTACGGTCATCCCCCTCTTGTGAAAGTCGTTGCCCCGCCGGCGACTAATATCATATGGCTTCGTGGGGAACGCCGATTGGAAGGGCTTGATTTGGGGTTGATTCCGAGGTCGATTTGTAGTCGTCAATTGTCATCGTATGTGTGTAGCTCGGGATTGCCGAGTCCGAGTGGGGATCTTATTAGGGTGTATTCTCGGCATTGTAACTTCCAAACAGATATGACATTGTACTAGGTATTGTAATCGGCATTGTAATCTCTGCCGTAGGGTACATGATTTGGTCTCTTAAATAGTAGTCGGGATTGTACTCGGTACGGCAACGCAGCCGGTACATATATCTGCGTCTCGGCACTCAATTGCTAATCTCGTAGATTGTCATTGAAAGTAAGTATTTTAGATAGGGTTGAATTCGACAAAACTGCGTGTATATCGCCATAGTCAAAGATTGATTGTTATCCGTCTCTGAGCATTGATGCCTCACAGGGATGTCCATATCGGCTGCTTGTAACTCCAATTCTCATAGTCTCAATAATAGCTTGTGCAGGGATGTCGTGCCCGGGCTTCCAATTGCTTCATAAGTCTTCGGCGTTTCAACGTGCGCTGTTCACTCTCAATTGTCATGCGTCTGTCGGGAATATCTCCGAACTGTTCCATCTATGTTAGCCACAGAATCACGAAAGGACGGAAGCGGTGGAAGGGATTATCCAGGAGGCCTTGTCATAACGGTGCGACCACAAAGAGCAAAACCCCGCCGTCCAGTCACTCCCTTCGGGTCTCGGCGAGCCGGCAGCAGTCATTCAAGCGTCGCCTCGGAGCGGCTTTTCTGCCACAACTACCCCCGCTGCCCTCTGCTCGTCGCGTCCAGCGCTTGGGTCTGTATTACCTAGTAAATCGAAGGTGATGTCTTCCAAAGTCGCTCCCAGCAGCTGTATGCATTCCCCAGTCTGCCGGGCAAATGCTACGACGACTTCAATGCTAGTTGGAAGATCGTCAAATGCGGTTGCTCCAAGTGTCGGTATACCCGGACCGCGCCACAGACGCTGGTGATTGACATTATGGTCATTGTTTTCAGCTTGTGAGACCTTCGATGCCACTGCCGTAGTCATCGGTGTCATTCCTCTGCTCCACTCGCACTTGGTGATCGCGGGGACTCAATCTTGCCCAGTCGATTTCAGAATTTTGTTTGTGGAACCATGGTAAGCCACATACGAAATCGTATGCACGCATTGGCATGACTAGTACATCTGATTTGTCTACCGGTGCGAGATAGTCCAAGTACTGGACTGTGCTCTGCGTCTTCCGGTGTCCTCTGCATGTTGCATCACTCCTCCATTCAATGCCGACAGTGGTGATGTGTGCCGCCTGATGTGATATGCCGAGTCGCCTTGAGAAGCCTCGGTGTCTTTATATCAAGATCATAGTAGCGTTGCAGTCGATATGAACCAGTACGCGTTGCATCTCGCCATTTCTGTCTGGTATTTGTACTTCATGAACTATGTTTGCCGAATTGATATTGACTTAACATTTTCGTCCAGAGTGGTCATTAGTGTCTGCGCCGCCAATAGTTTTAACTTGCTAAGTGTCTAAGGGTCATTGGCGCTTGATTTTTCGATTGCCGCCTTGTCGTTAATGTAATTGCAGTCGAAGATTATTCATATGCTAGGTGAACTTCGATTGTCCTTAAAACTTGTGCTGAGGTCATCCTAGCCATTGTAGTCATTGTAGTCATCGTAGGGAGTTTGCGGGATTGTGTCTTGACCGAAAATGCACTTCACGCTGTGCAGTGTATCGCCGCTATCAGTTCGCGTCAATCGCGGGAAATCTTCTCATCCTCAATGTCCTTAATCGTAGGGTGTCATCTCCGTCAGTGCACTTCGCTTCTGCAGATGTTCATGGCGGTGAGAGTGGTTCAATCGTAGACAGATCTTCCTCCGTAGGTATGAGTAGCCGTAGGTTGGCCGTAGAATGCTTCTGCATGTGGGCTTCTTCGAGGTTGCTAGAGCTGTAGGTGTACACGAAAACTGAGATAGGTGCACTTGGCTGAATAGGAAGAAATGTTGTCGTAACTGTGCTGACTCGGAAATCGTCTGTGACTTCGCCTTGATTCTTCATATGGCCGCATTCAGCGGTAAGGTCACACCGTCCATTGTCGGTGCTTGGGCTGGTGATCGCGCTCAATTGTCTCGTAGGAATGATCTTGTAATGGTGATCATCGTCTTTACTGTCGGCGACGCGCCTTGTGTGCCACTTGGTCTCTGAGCTCTTTTGATTTCGGCTGTGAATGGACGCGGTCAGGGGTGCAGTCGCGAGTTCTCTGGTGTCCGGTGGTCAATTGCAGCCATTGGAAGTATTTGATGTCGACTTGAACTCTTTGGTGATAATCATCGTCTTCGTTGCCGGTGACGCGCCTTGTGCACCATTGTTCTCTGAGCTCTCCTCCACTGTTGTCAGGGGGCTCAATTGAATCATGGAATGGTCAAAGCATGGTGCTTCGCAGTAATCATGCTTCGATATCTCGTTGGGAGGGAAGAATCCTTAATTGTTGACTCCATCGTGTGGCGTGTCGGAAAAAGGGGTAATAACTCGTCTGCTCGTAATCCCGTGAGCGAAACGTATCCGTATACTGAACAAGCGATAATAGTGTAAGGACACGTATGCCTGCGTTCGGCCTCATTGGTATACGTATGGTAATTAGAGCAATACGGTTGCAAACGTGGATGTGAGTGATAGTATGTTGATGTATAGGTAAGATTATTGCTAGAGATCTAAGACTAGTGGCAAGCCGACTATACAGAATGGCCGTTACCCGGCCTGGGTCACGTGCCGCCATGACAATCATTCATCATGCAAATGATGTTTCGAGTTCCGTTTCAGAATCTGAGATGTCTCGAGCATCTTAGATTGAAACCATTGAACATAGAAACGTTTTTCTGGATGTGAATACGGACTGTACCATTTTTTAAACAATTGTTGAACACCCAATGACCGTTAGTATGTCGCTAAGGTGAGTGCAAAGGTGAGCGTCAATGGAGTATCTGCAATGTATAGTCCTACATATTCAGCAATAACATGAGTGCATAGTCGCTTCCGGGTACAGAAGAAGTATAGCCTGTTTGAAAATGAAAAATGGTCTGCAATGCGCTTTGTGCCCCATTGTAGAAATGACCGTCAACGGAGTGTCAACGATTTCTGGTCTTGCATTCTGGATACTGACTGGGTTCTGTAACGGCATTTAGCCATAATCAGAATATTGGCAGTCTTCATGGGCAACAATGTTGGAGAGGATATTGCTACTACCTCCTAAAACTGAACGTCAATGGAGCATCAACAATTATAGGTTTTGCATCGTGAATAATCTATGGGCTATGGAATGAGGTTAACCCGGAATCAGTCCCTTGGCGACCGTCTTGCGCAAAAATCCTGTGAATGATATCGGTACAACCTTCGAAAAATGAGTGAAAACGGAGAGTCAACTATTTATGGCATTGCAGCATAGCCAATCTCGATGGTTTCAGTGCCTCATTGACTTTTAATCGAACTGGCGCCTGCCTTTCTAGTCGAAAAGGGTTTCAAACAACATCGCTACTATGTTCTGAAATGGATCCTGACTGGAGTTTCAACAACTTTCGGCCTTGCATCATGGAAACTGCACAGGCTTTAGGGCGACATCATGGTATAATCAAACTACTGCCCACCTGTCTAGGCGAAAATGGTTGCAACAACATCACTCCTATGGGCTAAAAATGAGCGTCAACTGAGCATCAAAGACTTCTGGCCTTGCACCTAGGAAAATCCCAGCGCTGTGTGGCGACATAAACCAATGATCGAACTATCGGCCGCCATTCTAGGCAAGAATGCTAACAACAATATGCTACCATGTACCAAAATGACCGTCAACTGAGTATCAACAGTGGGTCAATAAAGCGTCAACGATTTGTGATCATGCATCTTGGTTAACCTAACAGCAATGGAACGCAGGTACGCCACACTGAACGCATTCTTATTCTTTATTGACAATAATGTAACTGATGATGTTGCATCGGCTTGATACAATTGAGTGCCTGCGGAACGCCCACAGTCTTGTGGAGGCTCACACTGCTACACTGCAAGGAAATGAATTGTCCTGGTCCCAAATTGAGTTTTACGCAGTCAGTTTTTGGAATCTGTCCCTATATACAACTTCATAAATATGCATGCAATATCTTACAGATCTGATTATTTTGATTGTAGCTTTTCAGTCAATATTGAACAACCTAGAGTCGGCTATACAGGATGGTAACTTTCGGCAGTCTCTCGAGTCTGATTACCCACAATTCTGATTCTTCCGTCCACGTCTGAGTTAAAATCTTTGAACAACTCATTTCCTCAGATTATGATCTCTTCCAAAAATGCTCAAGACTTTATTCCTGATTTGTACAACCTTACTTTAGAAATCATCTTTGATACTTTGTGGGCTTCAATGAATATAGGCTCAAAGTGGCTAATTGGTTGGAATATTTCTCGACCTGCATCATGTTGGCGATTCGATTTACAATGCGAAATGAAGGAGACTCCCAGCCAGTGTACCATGCGTATCCTTTGTAATCATGCTGTTCGCCAGCCATTAGAACATCCAACCAGCTCACTGGGCAAATACTTGCAGGCATCAGTTCATGTTGCAAACTGAATCAAATCAACATAGTCAGAAGTTACCAAATTATCTAGTACAATGGTTGATGAAACAGCTTTGGGCTTGCTGAAGAGGGAAGGAAGTCGAGGGATTACAATTGTACATTTGATGACGCAAATCATATTTGACATCTCGGTTGATTCATATAGATCAGAATGAGAAATAACACGTTCCAAACAGGCAGGGAAGGACTTCGAATGTTCCGAATTTCACCAAGGCACTTGCAATAGCTACCTCATGATATCATGTGTTTCGGCTCATTGCATCAAATGCTATCTCAAATTTGGACTTACGACGATCATATTTGGCTTTCTATGATGATCCGGTTGATGTCAAGGAGGCATAAATTTACCTAGCATCACATCATCGCAGGTTACATGAATATGTTCAATCATATGGACAGTTTGATGGGAGTGTTGGATAAGAGGAAGACTCACTGGAAGGAGATGTTGTTCTTCGCTGTGAAGTCAGCTTGATAGAAACTGTCCAAATACTATGCGGAAGTGACTCCAATGATGGGCATTCATCTCATCTTTGCGAATATCATCATTGTTTGCCACGAATTGCTATTGTTGAGAACTAGGGACAGGGGAATGGATATTGATTCAGAGGACGTGGCATCCTACACTACCCAATATGCAAAGGCATTTCTGCAATATGTGGAGAATGAAAACTGTGACAAACATCGAGGTGTGCCAGGAAATCAACTCGAACACTTACCCAACAGGATCCCTATCCCGTCTGCAACGCCTTTATTATCCTGTCAATCACCTTTCGATCAGTATAATAAGTCAAACAATGATGAAGAATGCTTAATACCTAACATTGTGGCTGAGTCAATACCGGGCTCAAGCGATTGTGCATCACGCTTATTGAACACTGCCAGGCAATATTTGAATTTGCCACCTGAAGTACCAAAGAATGGGGGCAAATTGATTCAAATTTCAATGATTACCACTCCAACCTAATGGAGAGTAGCAGTACATGTTGGATACCAGACATAACCGAATGGTGGTGTGGTTAGGATGAAATGCACCTGAAGTACGCCATTCTCTACAATGTGGTACGTGATATATACACCATCGTGCGACATGCTGCTGGACTGGAGGAATGTTTCTCCCTTGGCCAAGATGTTATCGGCTGGAGGTAGTTGAAAACAATCGGGGAGACACTTTCCGGAAAAGTTTTTGTAATGTAGTCTGCTGAAGCCATCAATGGGATTGAGGCAGGAACTGACCCAGACAGGAATAAAATGAACAAAGAAAACAACTCGGAAATGAACAAGGATGCGGGGGAACTGATATTGCTCAGGATGGCGATGGTACATGACTTGTTGAAGATGTGGCAGGGAACACCACACCTCCGTGCGACCCAGAAGTTGTCTTAGCAACGTTTCCAGACCGTCACTTTGGGTTCAGGTCCTGGTCCAAACCGAATCATCACCACATTGGTGGTCCTGGTCGTGAATAAACACTAACTGCCCACTCTGGTACGGTTCCATGGTCAACTGCCAATCTGTCTGCATTGGGCGGGTTGCCAGCTGGTCGCCCAGCGGGCCCATCCATAGATTCATATATGCCTCTTGTATTTGTAGTATGTTAATAGTATCATTTCAACATTGCGTTTTCAGTGACCAATAATGTGCTTTTGCTGGTTGAGCAGTGCGCAATATCGAGTAATTTGTTATCTGGGTTTCACCTTCGATATATGGTATTGTTGCCTCGCGAGGGGACCAATCATACAGTTATGCACCCGAAGATCAGCCCAAAGACTCGATTTCGATATATGCAAGTCCTGAAACTGTTGACGCTCCATTGATGCTCATTTTCAGGATGCCGCAGGGAGCATGTCGCTGGTGTTTTTGCCAGTCAAGGCAGCCAATAAATCATAAATGGATTTCTGCAACTAATCGCAACATGACTTACCCAAGATGCAACGCTAGAAATGATTGACGCTCCATTGATGCTCATGCTAAGAATGGTGCGTTGACCATATTGCTACCTCTTTTACCAAACAAAGCTGCCAATACATCTATTATGCATAATAACAACCAAGTCACTGGTGAATCAATGTACAAACAAGACCATAAATTGATGACACTCATTATAATGTATTGTCCATTCAACATCTGCTGCCGTCGATAATTGTATTCATTCCCATTTCACTTGATCAGCTGTCTGTCTGCTTGATTGAGACTCAGCCCTGTGGCAAAGCCGAGCGGCGTAATAGTCTTGCACTATTCACTCTGACACGACAAAGAATGATATATCATGCTACATGATTGATTGCGACTTCTATACATCTATTTGTAAACCGATATTCACAAGCTACTTCTTACCATTCAACAATAATATATCTCTAACGGAAACTATCTGTCAAGCTACATAAAGCAGGTGAACCATTGACGCATTCTGTCCTACATTTTCTTCCCTTCTTTGATTCTCCCCTTTTCTATTGCATTGACCATCACCAACACCTTTTCAGCCTGTCTCTGTGACTTCCATGTTGGCCGATCCAATCCCGGCACATTTGGCGCAGCGCTCAGATCTTTTTCCTCTGGGCTTTCCGGATACTCAATGCCATTGTTGGGCTCCATATCAGATGTATCGCCCGCTGCGCAATCGTCGTTGCAGTCAGTTCGATTATCAAAGTGGGCATTTCAGTTTGGCTAATTAGTGGTGTCCGGATTGGTTCCATATGCGCTACCCTCGGTGTTTTTGAGCAGATAATGGTTGATTCACCGGAGTCGGTGCACATCCAACATTTGAGTTCGTCCTCCAGGGAAGTCATTTACAAACAAAGCTGGTGGCAGAGGTGATCGTTCTGACAATTTAAATGCAGCCAAACCATCATGTTGAAAGAGTGACCAGGATGCTTTGACGATCTCTTCTGTGTCCGAAATGTATCCTACAGCGGTCATCTGGCCATTTCTAGCGCGAGATTCCATCTGGGTCGCAGGTAGGAGTTGGCTGCCCTGCCACATCTCCAAGAAGTCGTGAACCTTGGCCATTCAGTGCAATTTCCTTTGCTCAGCCTCTTTCTTCATTTCCAAGTCGTTGTCTGTGTTTGTGGTATCCTATTCTGGGTCAGTGCCTGCCGAAATGCCGTGACTGGCTCAGGTACACTGCCTGACAACGCCTTTTTCGCGTCGGGTCTCGCTTGTGTTTTTTGACTGCCTCCAGCTAATTAAATCTCGGCCAAGGAAAAAACTGGCCTCCACTACGACACCAGGCAGTATGATAGAGAATATGTCACGCACCACATTGGGGAGATCGGCGTACTTTGAGTGCGTTTTCTCCTGTTGGCGCCACAAATTGGTTATGTCCGGTATCCAAAATGTACTGCTAATTTTTTAATATATGGAAGTATGTACATTTCTCTTACTGATATTTGTACCTTCAATGTTATTCTCCATGTTATGGAAGATCTTTGCAGATAACAATAATGTGGTGTGTTAATACTTTGATTATCTGTTATATGTTGGTATCTAGAAAGTTCCGGTTAAACTTGTCTAGAATCTTGTTTTTGGTCCTGTTGGAAAGGATTTATCAGCGCTTATCTTTATAGAATGCGCCTAGATTTTTCTGTTGTTGTCTTTATGGTTCTTATATATTCATGTACAGTTGAAGAGGATTCCTTTACTATTTTAGAATATTGATCCGCGACCGTGGTCACGGATAATCACACCTCATTTAATATATATATAGATACTGTTTCTCCGGTTAGAGAACAGATCTTTAGACTTGCTCTGACATCGATCAGAATACAACACAATCTTCTCAATACCTCCTCAGTGTTGCATGATATTGTTTCGAACACTTCTTTACTTCGTTGCATTTATCAGATTATTGTCTCGGATCTTGTTATGTAGATTCTAACAAATCTATCTGTTCTTTCGCACCATATTCTATTCCTAATCTCCATTGGGTCGGAGTGGTAATCAATGAAATTTTGATTAATTTGTCCACAGTTCTTGAGTGCTTCATGCGGCGAATTCTAATAGAGCCTGGTGGCGGCCAATTTGAGGGCTGCGGAATCGCTTTGTCCGGGGGTCGTCTCAGCCACGTTGTTTGGTGTTAAGTATTCCTATCATTGCTGGACAAATCATATGGATCACAGCATGACTGATATGACCCTGAAGCCGTTGCAGAGGGGACGAGATTGCACCTTGATACTGTTTTGAGTTTATTGACCGGCACACGTCAATGTTTGGCAAAGTATTCATTCTCCAAATTCTTCAGAAAGGCCTCTTGGAGTTGGGTAGTGTAGGATGTCTCGCACTCAGAATTAATACCCATTCCCGTGTGCAACTTTCTGAACGATCGCAGCTGCCGGTAAGGATCGAGAATGGGTACGGAACACAGAAGCATGCTCGTCGTTTTGGTCACATCAGCATAGTATTTGGAAAGCTTCTGTCGAGCTAACTTCACAGCCAAAAACAAGTCTTCCTTCGATTCAGTTTTCATTTTGGCCAAAGCTCGCATCACGCCATCCGTGTGATTGATCATGTCATTTTCAATGTAATAATGTGATGCAATTTGACTGTATGCCTCTTCGAAATCGAAAGGGTCCAATATCAAAATGTCATCTCCACTTCCATGACATACTTGACAATCGTACATTCATCCTGAGTTGTGAATAGCGGCAGGTATTCAGCTGATATTAGCTTTTGAAGTCACTTGCGTGAGAATTCCTGTAATCGGTAGGCACGCTCGAGCAACTCCAGAGTAGAGTTCCAATGTGTCTTCACATTTATAATCGGAAGTACTGCAATACGGACATTGGCTTTTTGATACTGGATGAACTTGTTCCAGCGACCAGCGGTCAGCATAATTAATACAGCAAGCATTATCTGCTATATGACACTCTGCTTCAGGACGTTCAAAATATCATGAGATACGTACTTTTTCAATTAACATTTCTGAACCTGGTCTCATGGCCGACACCTTGTAGATTCTAGCATTGCCCTCATTTCGATGTCGTTCACCATTCCCAATCTTTGTGCTTTCAATCTCTTCAAAGTGCTGATGGCGCTCATGGGCTTCCAAAGACTTCGTGCGGCTTTTTGCACCCAGAATGCTCATGAATGCACCTAAAGCCAGCTGTATGACGTGCACCATGAATGGTATCTGGTTGCTCCATGTCGGCTACTCGATTCCAGAGGCCTCAAGTGTTAATTGCAGCTCGCGTGTCATCGAGTAGTTTGAGGAAGGATTGTCAGTTGTACTACCAAGCAAACACCCGTCGTTAAGCTGAATACGATCACGCACGTCCGCCAAATGTATGGCTTGCCTTGCTCCACGATGTTGGCCCTTGACCTATCATCTGTAATTAGCTTTTGAAATGGGAACAGATCAGGCGATGAACCTCATTGACAGCAGGTTGAACTTCACGCAATGCCCAATTTTGATTCATATAGTGTGCGATTACCGACGATATGGCTAGTTTGTTCCTTGATGTCAATCTGTCCAAAGATAAACTAACTTTATTTAGTAACGGCAATTGTTTCTTAATTGCATCCACAGTCATTGCATAATCCCTCCGGCAAATGTTACTAACTGCCTTAGCGGACGGTAGGATTAGGTCATCGTGTAATGCCTTATATAACCGTCATGGCTCAAGGTTTGACATAGCATTCCCAGGAATATATGCCGAAACCAATCCTAACTTGAGGTCGCGATTCCAAGCTTCTTGGTGACATTCGGAAGTTTCAAAAAGCTTACCTGCCAGTTTGGAGTGTATTGTCTGTGATTTCATTGAATATGGATTTAACTGGATATGAAATATGATTTTCCTCTGCAAACTTACTATGTGATTCTTCAACTTCCTTGCCTGATCAGGATGGCCAAAGCTGTTTTGTCAACCGATGAAGTAGTCAATTCAGTGACCTCTGACTCTGTTAATTAGGTTAACTTTGCGATGTGAGCTTTTGCCAGCAAGTGTATCCCCATTGAGCTGGTCCCATGTTCTGCTGGATGGCAAAGAACTTGATGACAAACGATACATCTGATGCCAGGGTTGCCGGTCTCCTCAATTCCACCGTGTAGACAGAATTGCCCCGGTGGCGCTTGACTAGATTGATTCCAAGTGATTGGCCACTTCGAATCTACATTCATTGAAGCCCATCGAGCATCAGACACAATATGCAAAGTAAGGTCGCTCAAATTGCGAGTAAACTGACGTAAATTTTTTTATGAGATCATCACCTCGAGCAATGAGGTGTTGAAAGATGTTGAATTCGACATGGCGGTAGAAACTTGGGAGCTGGGTAATATCACTCAAGAGATTGACAAAAATCTTGTTACAGTAAATTAGACTGCAAGTTCTTGAATATTCACTAGACAGTTACAAGGACAATAGTCAAATCAGTAATACATTGCACTCAGATTTGTGAAGTTGAATACTAGGACTGAATGCAACAACCGACCGCATAAAACTCCATTTCGAACAACATAATGCAGTTCATTGCTGTGTAGCATTTGGAGTCTTGACGCACCATGGGCGCTCAAGTGTAGGAGGCCGAGGTGATCTCGTCAGTTAACTTTTTGCCAATAACGTCTGCGGATAGATTCATTATGTTTTATCTGCAATCCATTCCGGATAGATTATCGAAGATGCCAGCACGAACATCATGGACGCATGGTGGACGCATATTTTGGGACATGGTTATGATCTTGTAGTAGGCATATTTGCATAGCAAAGCGGCAATTAGTCTCATTCTGGACAATTGTAGGCGAATAGCCCCGTGACTTTCGAAGCAGGAAAGTATCAAATCATTCACGCTCTGCGGACTGTCATTGTTAGGGCAAAGTGACGATGTGCTTGAAAGGATTTTTGCATAGCTAGTCGGACGATAGTCTGATTATGGGTTAATGCCGCCTTACTGCCCTGGGATTTTCCAAGATGCATGTCTAAAAGTCAATAACGCTTGGTTGACACTCATTTTTAGGCCACAGGAACGATCTTGTCGTGACCGTTGTTGACTAGAAGGGCAGCCGATAATCTGATGATGGCTTAATGGCGCCGCACAACTCTGCCATTCTCAATAATTCAACACCACAAGTCGTTGACGGTTGGTCGACTCTAATTTTCACAACACTGTAGCGGTGTTGTTGAAAGAGTTCTTGCCGAGAACGGCCGCCGATAGCGCGAATATGGGGTAGAGTCTCCACACAGCCCATGCAGTTTGCAAGATACAACGCCACAAGTTGTTGACGCTCTGTTGACGCTTGTTTTTAGGACATAGTAGAAATGTTGTCACCACCATTGGTGGATAGAAAGGCGGCCGATAGTTCGATTATGACTTGCTGTAACCGCACAACCGACTTGATGTTTCATGTGGTGATGCTTAAAATAGTTGGTGCTCCCAGGACACTCATTTTTAGCATGTGGAAACGAGCGAGTAGTGTGCTTTTTTCGCAATATTGCCGACTTATTCATTTGCATTGGAATGATTGGACAATGCAGCCCATTGTTTGCTATATGTGTAAGACTTAAAACTCTTGACAGTCTGTTGACGCTCACATTAACCACATAGAAAGAACCTGTGTACACCCACTAATTGTATTCAATGAATCATGTACCAAGTATTGACAGCCAGTATTGCGTTTGAATGTATTATCGTTAGCATCAAGGAGTTTTGTTACCTCACAATTAATGATCAACTGCTAGCTACACCCTCTGAGTGAGAAATGACGCGGCCCCATCCCATTCCTGCGATTTCGGCCGGCAATTGATAGCATGTTGATCATTTCTCCAGTTTTTTGTTAATATAGCTTGACTGCCTCACTATTTCTTATCCAGGTCCTTCACCTCAAATTCCATTACCTAACATACGCAATTTCAAATACCTCAACCATTTCCACCAGGTCTGTGTGGAGAGTTATGCAGTTGAATACATGCATCAATTTTGCATGATGGTTGTCGTTAAGATTGATACCTGATGCGAACTGACCAATCTTTCTATGACACGTATGACATCACTCACTTAAACTTTATTAGCACATTTCGTCACTAATCTTGCTTGTCCTTTGTGACTTAACAGTCTCATGCAGAAAGAAACCGAACGTTTTGGCAGCCGTCAACTGCGATCAGGCCTCTAGAACTTTCACCTGGTGCGTTGGACCGTTGCACATGCACAGACGAATTATCATGTCTCACAATTTGGTCACTGAAATCATGACAAAGCTGACACTTAGCACAATTGGTAAACACCTTGTTTTTCACGGCAATCAGAGGTCAAGAAGTACAGGTTGCTTTGCAATTTTTCTGCAGCCGTGTGATCCGTCACCATCTCTTTGCCGCAATCCCATTTCTATACTGTAATAAGCTGCAGCCTATATGCAGGGGTGAAAGCTTACTGGTTCAACTGGCTTCACTTTCAGCAACGTTGGCAAATCGGGCTTCGCGTCTGGATCAGCACCAGGTATGCCTGATTTGAACTGCGGCTTCACCAAACCTAGCCCAATGTGACTACAAACTGGTCAACGAGTTCTATGCAGCCTTTGCGATATTGCGGGGACAATGTCAAGACTCACCATTACCACTCCAAATGTTGTCATTCGATGTGCCGAAGCATCATGATCATTCATTTGTGGCTGAACGACTGCCGGAACATTCAATTGCGATACGCCATACTTCTCATCTTATTCTAGAATGTAGTCGGCTGCATTTTCCCATCCCAGTTGAGCCACTTCGTCAAGTATCATCTACTTTTTTCGAAACCTGTCCATGCGCTGCTGTACCATTTTGGTACTTGTGCCCATCACCCAGCCGGGTTCATCATTTTCGCTCAGCATGCCCTGAGCTGTCTGTGTGTCTTTGTTGCTTAAGGAGTGCATTTCACGTTGAATCTCCGCCACAAGCTTCTTTTTTGATCCCAATCAGGGCAATGACCCAAGGGCTCGGGCTCTCTCTGTCTCCAAGCCAATCTTGCCTTCTTTCGCTTGATAACGTCATTGCGTTGACCGCTGTGTGGATTTGCTGTATCTGCCCGCCAGAAGTGGCGAAAAGTACTTTTTCTGAAAATTGACCATTGTGGTTTACGTGGACTTTCTTGTTGGGCGAGAAGTTACATGTTGAAGGTTATGGACAATATGGATGCAAGTTGCGTCTTTTATGTCAAGGTTGGTACATTTAGTCATATTGAACAAAGCAAAATCTCCCTGTTGACTGTTGATAAATCGGAAATAGTGACGCTAACCGTACAATATAACATGATTGTTAGCATCATTTCCATCCAATATCCCGGACATATTTTGAGACAAACATCACCAGACATTGCTTCCCTCGGACAACATCCTATTAATATCCAGCAATTCAGCAATTCCGGCTGTTCTACACCACGATTTATCCCTGTTAACAAACTAACAACATCCGACCGACTTTTTGCAAATTCTGGGGCTGTGGGAGACCCCTCCAACTTGCAGCCATACTCAAGCAGGATTTATCTTGAGCATAACGGTCATGTTGGCTGGTACTTACTCCATTCTGTCATGAAGTTAAATATGTAGTCCTCAGGGCTTCCCACATTCTCTGGTTATCATCTTCCTCTCCTAGTCCACAACAGCGCATCATGGATACAGAACTCCTTCTACCTGGTAAGAGCGGATCGGATACCGGCAGATTGGCGGGTGTTACATTCCTTCCGGCAATTCCTGGCACACAACAGGAGCGCAGGTACATGTTGGTTCGCTGCAACGCTGTCAATGTAGCCACCAAGATATGACCCAGGACGCCCTGTTGACAATAGTCCCCAACACTGGAAGCAGCAAAATTAAGAAGCAGCATGCAGTTGGATGTGAGTATATCCATATCGATGCAAACAGCATTCAATTAACTGTATAACATACAGTGGGTGTCCATAGAAAGCCACGTAACAACTTCATTGCTGGCCGCAATGGGAAACCTCAACGGTCGCCACAGGCATTTGACTACACAGTCCACGAAATCGAACATCAGGATGTTGTCATCTCTGGGACTTTTGCAGAAGAATTTGTTGATAAGCATCCCTGTGAGTGGACGAAGCAGGCTTTCCTCACATTAGAGGAAGCTATGAAAGTGTATATGGTAGAGGTAATTGCCGAATTTCATTGTTAGAAGCCGCAACTAATGTCTTGTAGGTTTTCAACATGTCTCCAACTATGGCAAGGCAGGGGGGTCGGGTACAGCTAGAACAGTCCGCCATGTGTCTCGCATTGAATATGGCCAAAATGGCCGAAGAAGGCATTTCAAGTCCTGCAATTGACGAAAGGAATTATCTCATGTGAAATCCACCAGCCGAGATCCGGGAAGAGAAGCGGTGGGGTGATTAGTTTCCTGGGCATAAAACGGTGAACACTGGCATACAAAGACAAGCTGGCAATGCTTCGTCAAAACCACACGTCCAGCTGCCTCCCTTGCCAAAATGCCATCCAAAGAATCCACTGACCTGCTGGAGACGCAAAGGACCAGGTGCCCCTCTACCTGACCGGCACAGAGAGCCGACATCAGAGCCGACTGCTCCTCTACCCAGCACACCATCCACCCGAACTGGTAACACTTCCGGAGCGTAACATTTTCAAATCGTCGATTTCCTGGTCGGATATACGGAATTGCATCAAGCTCATCAATGTGCGGACTCGTTCAATGAGGATGAGGATACCCAGCACGATACCAATTTTGATCCAGATATGCTGACTGATGAAGGTTAGTACACTATCTATTGTGTGTTAATGCAGCTAACATTCATTTTGAAGACCAGTGCTGCGGATTGAGCAATCCTGCAACTGATGACGAGTATTGACCGAAACACCCGGGATTTTGGACATTATTATTATATATATCTATGTATAATTAAATGGCAACATAGTAATCTGGAAGAAAGTGAATGAAAACACCGGAAAGGCAGCTAAAACAATGCGAATGATAGACTTTGCCAAATTAAATAATTGCATATTGTGAACACAGCCATGGCAAAATGAGCTTCAACAGAGTGTCAACAATTTTCGGTCATGCATCACGGGAAATCACACCTCCTGTAGGTTGTAGTTAGTCCTAAAGGAATCTTTGTCTGCCATTATAGGCAATTCAGTTTGCAATAACCTCCCTGCCCCTTCATGAAAATGATCGGCAAAGTAGTGTCAACAATTGTTGGCCATGTATCATGGGTAATCTGGGGGGTGACAGGTTGCACATTGTGATAAACTGATTATTGGCTACCTGTATAGGCAAAAGTGAAAGTGAAATGCTTCCTGCCCCATCTTCAAAATGACTGTCAACATAGAGCCAACGATTGTTGCCCTTCCATCATGGTTAAATCCACAGCGCAATGTGGTGGTTATTGTATATATACATTGTTTGACTGTGATTATACACTACAACGGTCAAGAATAATTAGTGGTAGCTCTGGAAATGAAATAAGTTGATACTATCCCGGAGGATGTGGCTAGAATATCACGTACAGATCTGCCGATACAGGATCCCATATGCTTCTGTATGAATGCCTGTGATCAAGCACCACTCATAGTACCGAAGATGCAAGCCCAACTATCTTTGATGCTCTGTCGACACTCACTTTCAGGATGATGTTGGGCGCGGGAGTATGATTGTTTTGCACATCAAGGCGGCTAATACATTAAAAATGAACTGAGATGTACCAATGACAATATTGTACGATTATCAGTACCATATCTGAATCAGACGATAATTGTGAAACACGATACGCAGAACCAGAGATTGGGACAGCCGGGTCTAGCGCAACCCGGCGAAGCATGTGGGTTGACGGGTACGGGTCCGGGTTTGGCCCGCCAAGAGTCAGAGGGTCCAGTGTTTGGAGGGGTCTGGAACCAAACCGACCCATGTCTGAGTTCCACACACCGACCGTTGACTGGTTACTGGGACCTGTTGCTAACACTACCAGAACGAATCTCCCACTCAATACATGCAGATGACTGACATGGAATACCTTTGGGACACGAATGAGATTTTCAATGCATCTGTGTCACTCTTTCGCCACGACGGTACAGCTGCATTTACATTGTCAGCAGGATCTCCATTGCCATCACCTTTGGCTGCAATGAACCTCCCTGGAACACGGATTAATTTAGTAAATGTCTGCCTAATGTAAAGAATCGACGGTCATCCAGTTTCAACTGCTGAGGATAGCACACATGGAAGCATTTTGGACCCTGAAGCAGGGCTTGACTGGAATGGGGACTTAGATGATCCAAATGACAGTGAGGATGATAGAGCCGCAGCTGATGAATGTAATAGAGAGCAAGAAAATAGCATCGAGGGTCAGGAATGCCCAGAGCAGCAGGACGTGAGCACTGCCAAAAATCATCCGGAATTGTTTTGGCTTACACTGAACTCATACCGACCGTCTGAAAATTCATAGGTGACGGTGAATGCAGTTGAATCGAGGAGGAATAAAGGAAGGAGATAACGTATGAAAGAATGGGACAATGTTTCAGCAGGTGCTTTAGGTATCTTGACCAAGCGTTTTTGTTAAAGATATATTACTGGCTAATGGTGAGCAGTAGCTGGTGAATATCAGTCGATAGAGAGATGTATAGTACGCGGAATGATGCTGTTGGCGAGTTACATATATCAAAGTCAGATGAGAGTGAACAGTGCACAAATGTCACTGCACTCAGCTCTGCCACAGGGCCAAGTCTCAGTCTATCAGAACAACTACAAATAGGTTCAAATGATGATGAGTACGATTATCGATCACGCACAATGTTAACGGGACGATACACAGACCTGACCATGAACGGAGCATAAACAATTTGCTATTGTATAAGAACAGTAATTACGCAGTGATTCGGACTCTGATATGCATAACTCATCAATTAGCATGTTTTATCGGATTGGATTGAGCAACACAGTCACCATCTTAGTCTGAGAATGATCATCAATGGAGAGTCAAGTATTTTCAGCTTCACATCTTGGATGATTTATGTTCAAATTGGTTGCAGACATCCGTTTTTTGGACATTGGCAGCCTTAATTTGAAACAACTCCAGCGACATGCTCCCTGGCACATTATGACAATGACCGTCAATGGAGTGACAACAATTTGCAACTTCACATCTAAGGTAATTTATCTTCAGATTGGTTGCAGACATCCATTTATCAGATATCGGCAGCCACTAGTTGAAACAACTGCAGTGACCTGCTCCCTACCACATCACGGGAATAAGCATCAACCATGCGTTGAGGAGTTCCAGCTTCCCATCTTGGGTGATTTGGGTACCTATTGGTTGTGGATGTCCATGTATGTAATATTGGCAGCCCTGACTGGCGAAACAACAGAGCCAAGCTCCTTCCTGCAGCCTGAAATTGAGCGTCAACACAGCGTCAACAGTTGGGGTTGTTGCATGTTTGGTAATCAAGGCTTGGTGTGGTTCTTGAATATTCATAACAGGATAATTCACTGCCCAGATAGGCAAATGTACAATATATCAAACGTACAATACCGATTCGAAATTTATTGATATTGCAAGCTTCAACCCATGCAGAATCATCTCATTGGTTGTTGAAAACTCAATGTAGATGTGATACTATTAACAAACTCCAGCAAGACGAGCCGGATATGAATCAATCGGTGGAACCCCTGAGCGATCTGATGATATCCCGCACACTGCTGATGGTTTGGGAGTGTACCAGTGAAATCAACCCAAGATGACGGTTTGGGTTGATTGAATAACTGGACCGCAAATGTCGTCACTGTTCAGTTGGGACTTGAACCTGGACCCGGAGTGATTGTCTGAAACTGTTGTTAACACTACTTGGTGCTGGCTAATAGGGAAGTCCACCTTGCCAGTATTTGCATATGCATGCTGGGGAACCAATTCCTCAAGACTAAATGTCGCACCTCCATATCAGACGATGCCTTCCAATTGCCTTCATCATGCCATTACTCCAGTCATACGCCATGTATGAAGAATTGTAGGCCCGTCAGAAACATCACATGTGGGGGCCTTTGGAGAATTGTCAACCTCCGCAGGGGGAGTGATGAACTTCCGGTCAAGCTGGCAAGAGCGAACACATTCAAGGAGAGACTTCTGTAGCCTTAAAAATCTAAGGTCACAACTCCACCCCCTGATCTTCGCTGAACAACTCTTGCATTACAGATATGACCCAACATGTAACATCCACCCTGTCTGCTCATATGTGACAGTGAATGAATACTCTAACTGCAAAGCTGGGTTCATCAGCAGCCGGAGGAATTTCACAGACAGTCTCAACCCGTTGCGTTGTATCCAGCCGCACATCTAGCATTGCATTCACACCTACTCCACTCAGCAGTCATGAAAACCTGCCAACCACAGTCTAAAATACACAAGCCCACACGATAATTACGGATCCACTGGGAACTGAAGCTACAGACAGGAATTATACCCAGAGGCAGTGGAAAGTGCAACCACACACGGTTGCAACACATTTATCACTGGTCTCTGATAGTTGCAACCTGCATCAATCAGGTCACTGAGACGTGACATGTCTCGTATTTGCAACAGGCAGACTCATCGAGCTCTGCATGTGTAACAGAAGGCGGTTTATGTGTACAAGCAACTTGGAGAAGGTAAGTAATGCATCATGATGTGTTGGGAAAGGATTTGCTGAAGACCCACACTGGGAAATAATAGAGACGCACTGGAAGTACACAATCCAGCAAAACAACATATGGTCCATTGCATTTGAGGAATACACAAAGGAGATCTTGAAAGAGGTATGCTGAAGCGATGAACAATGTTGGAGATTACACACTCAAACTGTTACCACGTTCGCACACTAGTTGACGAAGTAAACTTTCATTTTATACAAATAACCCGGGACAACATAGCAGAGTGTACTGATGTCCACAGCTTCGAATCAGAGGCACAGCATTTGGAAATGATTGATTCCCTTCTGTCAGATAATAAGAACTGTTTTCGTTCAGCAGAGCGTATTGAAGATGGTGCATGCAGTTCAAACACCGCACAGATAGAATCAAATGCTGCAAACAAATGCCAAGCATCCAGTTGAATTGCTAGCGGAAGCAATTACTGGGCACCACTACGTGAAATATTTTCCTTGGATGCCTGTCCGCGATCAGTATGTAGAGGGACTCTCGCATTACATGGAGGACAACAAGGATGGTAATATACCCTCGCCACTGATTATGTTTACCTGGACTGTGTTCCACCATGCGCTCCTAGAGTTGCCTATTGAACAGAGGTGTTTATTGGAAAGCTTCCAAGTCAAAGCAGCAAGTTAGCAGACCTGTTTGCTTGAACTATTTCAATTATAAGAATAACAGTGGTATGAACACATCCTGCTGTGCTGCAATAGGTGGGCAATTGATACACTCGCTGGCCATTCCAGACACGTAAACATTCTTGATTATTTCCTGGAACACACTACCACAGAGCTACCAACAGATGCTGTCTAAAAACACTCATGCAACACTCAAGTGTCATATCCAACAGGCGGAGAACCAAACACCGGCCGTGGTCATTGAAGTGGAAGCAGCTCATGTGCCAATGCTGTTCTTCTAGACCATGTGACCACCAAAGTGGCGCTTGAGAAGCGTGAGATCGAAAGCACTTACCTAAAAATCGCGATATATAATCATTCCACAGATGTTGAACTGCATTTACGAATGGCAGGGATAAGCAGGAATTATGATGATGAATATGACAAAGCTACAAGAGCAGTGCCATCACCAGCTCAATGCTACAATGGCGGCCTGCCATTGAATTCATGCACATGGAAATGGGAGCCAGTGATGTTGATGGGTATGAGGGGCAGCCTAGCGACTATGCTGATCGAGCTGATGTGAAAGAAGCATCGTTAGACAAGGATCAATCACTCTCAATTGTAGAGGTCTCATGTCATCACAATTCGACCTCGGAACCAGTAATGTTGATGGGTATGAGTGTGACGATCTTGTCAATGCGGATGCAGATCAGGAGTCTGGATCATCGCATGTGGATGATGGATCAACCTAGAATGTGGAGGACTAATGACATTGTACTGCAGAGTGTGAAGATTGGACAGTATGATTCAGACCAGTAAAATACTATAATGGAGCAGAAAATGGAAAGGTAAGCAATGTATCAGATGCGAAGACTGTATTGCATTACGTGGCAAAGTCTGAAAGCTAAACATGTTCAGAGACAGTGCGGCACCCAATATAGCGCAAGAGGGGAGAGGTAGAAGTGACTATTGGCCGAAGCAAGGTGTGAATATTGCCAGGTGTTTTGTAAACAGCTACAGCATATCCGCAGCCTCTGTGATGTGTGTAACATACATATTGTTCTTATTGTGCGTATACTTTACCACAATCAAGATACAAAGTACAGAAGCAAGTATGCAACATGAACCATATCCTGGGAGAGATGCGGCATGAAGGTAAATGTGAGAGGGTGCGAGGTTCTGTCAGGGCTGAGAGAGAAGTCCGGAACACGTGGATGATTCAAACAGGAACTAGAGATGTTGCTGATGTGAGCAAAGGACATCCAAGAGGAAGTCATTGAGGATTATGTAGATATAGATTCTGCTGTGGTAAGAAAGCAAGGTGAACACACAGAGGCAGAGATTAAACAAGAGCAGGAAGATATGAGAAATACTGAAAAGGCGAGAGTCACAACCAGAAAGGATAAACAAACACTTCAGGAGAAGTTCAATACTCCCAGTGACAGTCTGAGCAACCTTGAAAGTTCTGATACTGACGAAGATGGGGAATATAAGGAAGTTGAACAGGAAGATACAGAGCAGGACAACATAAGCATAGATGACGAAGCAACCTGGCTTATGGGCACCAACTGTAATAGTATATCACAGGGTAAGGCCGTATATCCGTATATGGCCGCGTATGTGAGTATATGAAAAGATACGGTTGCACACGTGGATGTGGTAATATAATAGAGTAGTTGATAGGTAAGATTATCGCTGGCGATCTCAGAGAGATCACGAGTCGTCTATACAAGGTTGCGGTTACCCGGCCCTGGACATGTCCGTGCCATTGCCGAGAACATAATCAGGACTGCCATTACACACAGTACGTGTGGGGCTATATATCTGAATATGACCGTGTGTCAGAGTATATGAGAAGATATGGATGCACACAGAGATGTGATAATATAATAGAGTAGTTGATTGGTAAGATTATCGCTGGCGATCTCGGAGAGATCGCAAGTTGACAATACAGGATTGTCTTTACCCGGCCCTGGACACATCTCGTCGATTGCGGAGAATCTAATCATTACTACCATCACATCCTCCCCCCCTTTCAGTGCAGACCCCCTGGGCTGCAACATACATATAGGTAATCGGGGAAAATCCACGAAATAACACAACGCCAATGCATACGACTCCGCACAATTTAATAAGTCCCACAACCGATATGTGCCCGGTGAGCAGCCTCACGGCAGATTGGGGGCACGGGGAAACTCCCCCTGCACTTTACTCATTATCGGATGGAATAAATACCCGTGCTGGTGCCATGTGTACAGCGCCGAGATCTCTAAGATCCTAAGCAATGTAAAACTCATATAGAAAATGTCCAATCCCACTCTGCCAGGTTCAATCATTATTGAGGTTTGCTAGGATACACCCTGTGAATCTCGTCGACCAATTCCTGTGTATTCCGGAGATCCACCGCAGGTTCCTAGCTAGTTGGTCCATTACTCTAACCTGCATACAGAACAAGATAATTGTGCTGCAGGTAGCGTTGCATAGGTTTCAGGTTACAGTCGACTTCCTCCTCGTCGGAGTCATTGACAACTGTTGGCTGCATATTGGATCATGGCTGGCCGGCAGTAGGTGGCGTATAGTGGACGAGCAAAGAGCTGTGGAAAACGTTGTGTCTCCAGATCAGATATGCAACATCAACTGTGTAAGCATTCTTATTGATGACCTTACTTGTCGTGTATGGTCCTGTGCGTTTGCAATTCAACATCTTTGATGGTCATGTCGTACAGAAGGGCCGCGTAGACAGCCAGACAATATGTCAAACCTTGACAACAACCTCTTTGCCGCCAGCGCATTTCGTCTGATTGTCTTGAGCCTACTGCAAGTTCTCACTCAGAGTTTGGTTAGTCTCCTCCAAGCCAGCTGAGAAAGTATCTGCTTCGATTGCCAAAGTCAGGCTTGATGGTTGCTTCTGGGCCCGAAACTGCATCACCTGATGATACTGGTAAATCGCCCAGACCGGAGTTATCATTGAAGACGGGTGTATCGTGTTATGGTAAGCGAATTCGGCTCCCAGCAACAGTTCGACTGAATTGTCATGCTCGTCGTTGTAGAAAGTCTTGGGATACTGCTCGCTTGTCTGATTTTGACGCTCTGTCTCCCAGTCCATCTCAGGATGGAAGGCTGTCAAGAGCTGAGGGTCAGGACTCAAGTGAGAACATACCTAGGTCCTCAAGCGGCTTGAAAACTGGATGACGCGATAGGTAACAATGTTGTCCAGGATGCCGCGCATGCAGATCAGGTGTTCAGAGAAGACCAAGGCCTATTCCGGCGAGTTAACATCTTTCCGGGACTGTAAGTAGATTGCCGTCTTTGTCAGTCTGACCACAATAACGCGGATCCAGGTTTAGCGAGATGCTTATGCCTATAGCAAGTCCGTGACGAGGTCCATTGTGATGTGTTCGCATGGCTGTCACAGTGACTCCCAGGTCATGTTGATCCCGTGCCTGGCATGCCGAGGCGCATTGATTTGGGAAGATGCTTCGCAGCCACTGACATACCTATGTACATACCATTCCATTGCTCGCCAGTAGAAATTCCTTGATACCAGCGAAGTAGTCTTCAGAGCTCCAAAACCTCCGGACAAACGATTGTCATTGAATAGACTTAATACTTATCCAAGTAAAGAATCAACCACAGGAACGTTTATCCAGCCTGTGTGAGGTAGTGCCCTCGTGACCACTATCCATTGACTCTCCTACTCCGCTGGATACATGCTGTCTGCAGTTGCTAGCTTGACTAGCATCATCGATACATTGATAGCCACGGTTTCGGAACCATGAGCCGCGATGATTGTTGGCATTCGATCGTGGTACAGTGACATAGACAAGGTTGCCAATTCTCGTCCAACAGGCTTTGGTAGCCGATCTCGTAGTCAGGCCGTCTGGATGAGCTATCGCCCAGGTCATTGTTGTCTTCCTGATGTTCAATGACTATGTCATAAGCCGAAAGTGACTCAGACCACCTGGCATGTCTTCTGGAGAGCACTTTGGATGTCTGGAAATACTCAACATTGGTATGGTCGCACAGAAACAAAACCTTGTGATTGGCCCGTTCGCGGTAGTGTCGGCACTGTTTTACTGTTTCCATCATGTCCAATAGCTCCTGTTCATCACTGTTGTAATTCTATTCCGGTGAAGTGTACATCCGGGAGTTGAAAGTGACCGGTCTGAGTATTCCGAAACCGCCATACTGATTCAGAAACGCCAAAATTGCAAATCCAGTCATGACCTTGGGGAGAATGATGCGATTGAGGGGATCACAATACAGCAGGATTGGTGCCACGGTGAAGGTTAGTGCCAGTTTCCGGAACACTAATTCGGCTTGCCCAGTCCGTTGCCATTTGACTTTCTCACAGTTTTTCGACATCTGGCGTTGAGGTCTGCCTTTCAGTGCCTCTCCAGCCGAATCAGTGTTCTAAAGTAGTTGGGTCAGGGGAAGGGTCACGTTGGCATATTTCCGAATGAACCTTCGGTAGAAGTTCTTGAATCCGAGCAGCAGCTAGACATCACTAATTAACTGCGGGGTCGGCCAATCCTCGATTAAGGAAATCTGGTCCTCCTCAACGCTGTTTCCCTCGGAAGTGATAACAAACCCCCCAAATCGACTTCTGAAACTCCAAATTGGCAATTCTTGCGTTTTCAGAACAGGCCGAATTCCGTTAGTTGCTGCAGCACTTGGTGCAAATGCTCCTCATGTTCCGTCGGGTTTGTGAAATATATGAGTACGTCGTCAAGGCAGCGCACTGCGAAGTCGTCAATGTATGGGCTTAGGTCATCATCTATGAAAGCCTGGAACATTACCAGCGCTGTTTTGAAACCAAATCGCGTTACAATGTATTGAGATTGGGCGTAACGAGTTGAAAATACCGTGTTGTATTCATCGCACTCCTTGATTAGGACGTGGGCATGGGTACCATGGAAGTAAAGTTTTGTGAATATCCTGGCATCACATACACACTCAAGCAGCTCTGAGATTAATGGAAAGGGATACGCATTCAGTTAAACGTCACCAGATCGAGCTCGCGGTAATCCACACAATACCTTAACCCTTAATCATTTTGTTTTGCAAACAGGATTAGCGCTGGCGCCACCGATGATTATCCCTGAATACACCCGTTAGCAAGGTTAGCCTGGATATCAGCCTTAAATACACTTAATTCGATCACCGATAGATTGTACATCCGCCTATAAGGCAAATTATAGCTGGGCTCCAAGTTAATTACAAGGTCAAATAACCGATGTGGGGGAAGTGTCTTCACCTTATCTTTGCTGGAAACCTGGATCAATTCTCTGTATGTTGCAGGGATATATCCTCCATGATCTGTAGCCGGCATCTTTGTTGTGGTGCTGGCGCCATTTGTTAACATTAGTTCTCAATTCATAGTAGATATGGAGCGTTATGGAGGAATATCCAGGAGCCCAGATTCAAAACTGTTCGCCACAATGGGACCAAGCCATGCCAGCCTGTACACACTTCTTGGCTCGGCGAGCCGGCAACCTTTACACGAGTACACCCTTCAGATCATTCTGTTGCCCGGTGGCGCCGCTGCTCTCTGCTCACCCATCCAGAGCCTGGGGCCTATCTCACTCACCATCAGTCATGCTGTCCACGGGCGCTCCCAAGAGCCCTGTACAATTTCCCACTCTTATAAACAATGTCCCAACGACCTGGTCACTCGCCAGTAGATTGTCCAAGGCAGTTGATCCAAGTATTTGAATATCTGGGATAGCGCTTCCTCCTTTGGAACACGCCTCCCCCCTAGCCGTAGATCCTGGTTCAATCGAATGTTAATCCTGATTGTCTACCCGGTCAACTGCCACCATTGCCAGTCCCACTGGTGTTCGAAGAGCCAAAAGTTAACCGCTTTGCCAATCAAGGTGTAAGGACGCATACACCAGCGTCCGGCGGTATATGGATATGGTTGCAAACGTGGACTCGAGTGACGATAGATGCAGAGGTGTAGATATAAAGGTCAGATTATCGCTAGAGATCTAAGGCTCGTGGCGAGCCAACTACATGGAATGGAGGTTACCTGGCCCAGGACACGTCATGTGCGACCATGCCGTTACATTATCCCTCTCTTTAGGCGCAGACCTTCTGGGCTGCCAAAGCCAGTATAAGAGAAAATAAGGATAGAGAAACAAGAATGACACAATCATCCTATGTACGCAATCGTACGAACTCATAAGTCCCACAACCAATCGGTACAGCTCAATGGCGACCTTTCGGCGGATCCGGCGCACGGGGAAAATCCACCTCCACTTGATTGACTCCAAAGGTGGTGAAAACCCGTGCCGATGCCATTTATACCGGGCCGAGATCAAAACAAGAGAAGAAGAGAAGAGAGAAACAAGAAAACATCCAAAAGTGATCCCAACCTCCATAGCTCCACTTCCGAACTGAACCCATACTCCTCAGACCATCCATTCCCGTAGCTCGTATATCTCGTCGTAGGTCATTGTCGCAATCATCATTGTCGGAATCATCAGGGTGGTAGAGCTTCCGCTCATGACACGGCATTGAGGGGAGCTTCCACTACCGCATCTGTCGTAGCCATCAATCGTACGCGTCAATCGCGTTATATCCGTCGATATCCAACATGTAAGCTTCTCTGAAATGGTTATACTTAACAAGTTCAGGCGCGCTAGCGCCATCTGAGCTCTGTGCAGTGCTTCCGCAAGCTCTATATAGTATATCTTGCAGCCGGTAGTCATCGGTACTCGGCATTGACTTGTAGATGCTGCTTGGCAAGGCAGTCGTCTTTCAGAGTCCGGTTCGGTGAACATCCGGTCGACTTGATAGGTGCCCTCGCGATAGGCGGCTTCAGTAGAACCTTGGTCGACTTGGTAGACTTGCTGGTCGACTTCTCAGTAGACTCTCGGTGCCTGTCTCAGTAGACTGCCTCCTTGTGGGCTTTTGACTTGTCGGTAGGGCTTTACTGGTCTGACGCTATCTCCCCCTTTTTGAAGTTCGTTGCTCCGCCGACGACTTCAATATATGTCGATTGTCGATTGCAATTGTAGCTCGGTAGCAGTGTAATCGTGAGGTTGAGAAGATATGATAGTACCCAGCCTTGTCGATCCACGCAATTGGGTGAATCCACGATATCTTGGAAAGATCATTGCTGTTCCCTGAGTCAAGTGTGACAATTGTTCCCCTGCTGCGCTTGGAGCTGCTAGCCGTCTCTATTAGTGAATGCACTTCGCGGTGCTTTGTTCCAGCACTTCCGGTATGTTGATAGTTCGCGCTAGTGGTTCTTGACTCCGGTATGGTAATTCCCCTCTTTTTACATGTCGTTGCTCTGCCGACGACTAGTCTCATACAGCTTGGTGGGTGGCCAATCGGTAGACAGTTCGGTATGTTTGGTGGTCATTTTCGATCTCCTTCGGGACCAATTCGGTAGCCATATCGCAGTGGTTCGGTATCTCGTTCGGAACTGCTTCAGCTCGCTGCCAATCATTACCATCGCCGTTGCCATCGGCCATTGCATCGGAATCTCTAACTTGTAAGCATCCCGGTATCCTGTCATACTCACCATACTGTCGAGTGCGCTAGCACTTGAGCTGTCCCAATTCCTCGTGAAAAACTCCACAGGCCCAGCCCATCAGTGATCATTGGTCCAGCTTTGGAAACAGCTTTGGTAGTCATATTTGTACTTTTTATATATCCTCCCTTCGTAGATCAAGGCTCCTGAGAGGACTTTCCAATTCTTTTGCAAGTCCGTTGCGCCCTCCACTCCACCTTTCTCGGTCAGGTCAGGGTTACCGACGATTCGGATATCGACGATTTTCTTCATCACGTAGGTAGCCAGTGTGTCGCTAGCCTGGGCTGTCTTCATAGCCGGCAGAAGGTCGTAAGGTTCAAAGGCAGCTAAGTTGCTAAACGTTGTGCAGCAGGTCTCTCATAGCTTGGTTCATTGAGGCCGGCTTCCGCTCAACTTCAGTGATATATCGTGGTATGAGAATACTCCCTTCCTCAGGCCCGTCTCTAAGTCGTGATATCTCTCAAATACAGATCACACGAATTTGTACAATTGCTTCTGCTCTATCATCTGCATTAGCTAAAGAATCAACAGAAGATGGAGGCAATGAAGGGTAAAATCCAGGAGGCCTTGTCATTAGCGGTTCGCCAACGAATGGACCAAGCCCCGCCGTCCAGTCACTCCCTTCGTGCATCGGCAAGCCAGTTGCAGTCATTCAAGGTTCCCATGTGGACGCTCTTCTGCCGCAACTACTGCCGCTGCTCTTTGCTCGCTCATTCAGACTACAAGGGTTACCACTTCTGAGGCATAGCCTCCTTGGTTGCACTCTACCGCAGCTCTAGCAATCCTAATCGCAAGCTCCACATGTTGTGGCTAATGCCAGCTCCAGGACGATGCCAGTCAGTTGACGACTGGACAATTGTGAGTTACTCCTCGCAGGGTCCACAGGATCAGCAGTTAATTGCCGTCCAACCACCGCGGATTATTATGAACAAGTTCCGAGCAGGAACTGAAAGAGCTCAAAATTTGGATTGCATGCATCTACCTCACCCGTGCACAGGTGGTCTATAAACATTGCCTCACCCCATAGTCGGTGGTATAAATAGACTCGAGATCAAGAAGTCTCGGTATCAGTGGGGACCCAGTGCTAGTCATTGGGACACCCGATTGCCATCTCGATACAGAGAATGGCTGGCGGTCAACGTAGTACCGCGGGATCAATAGGGAATTCGCTCGTTTCCAGGTGGCTTGACAGTTCACCACTAGTTGTACCTCCGAATCACTGCTAGGTGTCCGGTGGAGCATCTGAGTTCGTAGCATTGTAGGTTGAATTTGCAGGAATGGTAATCGCTCAACCGGAATCGAGTTCGGTGGTGTCAATTTGAAGGAAAGCATCTTGCTCTATATAGCATACGCAGTCATTGCGGTGGGTATTCGACGAAATCGTAGGTGGACATCGAGTATCCGATCACAATATCTTCATTCTCATCGTAAGTGAGCTGCGCCGTCGGATAGCTTCTCCTGCGTGTGTGCTTGCATTGTGTAGTTGATCTCTGTAGCCGGATTTTGTTCGCAGTAAGCCTCTCCTCCGTAGGCGCACATTGACCGTGAGAGGTAGACTCTGGGAAATGGGAATGCAAGTTGGCATAATCGTGCAATGTAACCGTGTTGACTCAAATATCTTCATCCAGTGACTTCTCGTTGGGTTCTCGTCAGTCGTACAGGTTCGGGGTAATATAGTCGTTCACATCAATCTTGATATCTGTATTGCTTGGTGCTGCTCAATCAACTGCAGTCGAAAGTAATTGTGTTTGTTGCGATACATCGTATGCGATTTCCTCTTGTCGGTTGTCTGTAGGAGTTGTCTTTCGACTTGTAGCAATTGTCGACATTATAGGCCTCCAACGCATCTCGCTGCCGAGTGCATCTTTGAAATTGTCTCTGCTCTTGACAATTCACCTGATTAAGGATGAATGTCTTGAGACTCAGCGCTCGTGTGATCGGTAGGTCTCCGAGTTGTCCCAATCAGGTTTAGTCGATTGTTGACTTGTAGTTGACGTGTCGGAATAGATGGAAACTCGCAAATGCCGTGAGCGAAATATATCCGTTTACTGATAATGCGATAATGGTGTAAGGACGCATACGCCAGCGTCCGGCTGTATATGGACCTGGTTGCAAACGTGGACTCCAGTGACGATATATGCAGAGGTGTAGAGGCAAAGTTTAGATTATCGCTAGAGATCTAAGGCTCGTGGCGAGCCGACTATATGGAATGGGGGTTACCCGGCCCTGGACAAGTCACATGCAACCGTGCCGTTACATGAATAAGGAAAAGAAGGAAACGGAAGAAAAGGACAAGGCTGAGGAAGCAAACATAACCAAAGATGTGAAGGTAAGAAACAAATCCTTCTACTTTGACACAGCCTGTACCCCAGACATGACCCCATATGCAGGACGACTCCTCAACTACTCGAAGAGTTCCGGATTTGTAAAATCCAGTTCACAAAAGAGCATGGAGATCGTTGGCAAGGGAGATGTGATTATGGACTGTGTTCTGAGTGATGGATCGGTTTCTTCTTTTCGTATTCTTAATGTTTTGCATGTTCCTGATCTGGCACATCCTTTGATTTTGTGGAGGAAGTTACGTGAAAAAGGATATACAGAGTTTGGAGAGGGGGATAATATTTCTATTAACAAGGGAACAAGAGTTGTTTTTGAAGCTGTTTTTGACAGAAATTTATTCAAAATTCCTGAAGTATTACATTGGGCCCATATTACTTATGACTTTTGCCATCAGGCTTTCGAACATCTAGCACCATCAACAATGAATGAATCACTATAGTTATACACCGATGCCGATATTCCCAAAAGACCTACGAATTACATCTGTTCCTCCTGTGTTAAAAGCAAGATGACACGGATTCCTCGATTATCCATATTGAAGAAGGATAGGAAAAAACTCGATCTTGTTCATTCTGATTTGGGTGGACCCTTTCCGGTTCCGTCATATGGTAATTCCCTTTACTACATTACTCTAATCGATGATGCTATTAGGGTTGCGTGGGTTCGATTTATGAAACAACAATCCGAGACTACTAAAATAATCAAACATTTTGTTGCAGAAATGGAACTTCAACACCACAAAACTCCTGCGGCATTTCGAATGGATAATGGAGGGGAGTATATTACTAAGGACTTGAAAGGGTTCTTTGCTTCAAAAGGAATTATACATGTGTTTTCCCCTCCATATTCCCCAGAGTCAAATAGAGTAGCAGAACGACTTATTCATACAATAGCAGAGTCATTAAGAGCTATGCTTCAAAGTGCATCGACCTATGATAAGAAATTATGGGCTGAGGCTGTGTTAACCTCAGTATAAATAAAAAATTGACAACCTTATTCGGCTCTAAAGGATCGAACTCCTTATGAGGCTTTTTATGTCACCAAGCCATCCATCCAGCACCATCAACCTTTCGGCAGAGAATGGTATATCCATGTACCGTATCAGAAACGAACAGATGGAAAGACATTATCTCCAAGGGCACCAAGGGCTATTTTTACAGGATACACCAATATCAACCATCATTATAGAGTATTCCTACCTGATACTAAAAAGACAATAGTGTCAGTGGATATCTTCTTCCCCCCTCTTAACACAGAAGGGGCTATGCCAATAAAATCCCGATCAATTAATCATTTTCTTACTCATCTCCAAAGCAATACTCCATTAACATCTGTAGAATATACCTATAGTAATAAATGTAAAATGTCAGATGCTTATTGGCGCGAATGGATGGATGAGAATCCTAATGAAGCTAATAATCAACTCGAAGATGGTCATCCGATCATTACTCGACTGATAGTAGCAGATTCTGAGGAAGGAAAAAAAGACTGATATTCAGGTTCTCCCTACTGGGTTTACGATGCCAATCGAATGGCATATCGAGAAGCCCTACCCGAACAACACGATGAAAGAATTCAAGAGTTTGATGATTCTATTCATACAGTTGTTCCTGCAGACCACTTTTTACAGGATGAACATCAACGATCCAACCAACGATCTCAACTTCCATTGGGATTGTCTCCTCCACCCTCTCCTCCTCCACGACCTATGACGCCACCACAAATTCCATTGGAACAGGTTGTCACTTGTGCCGGAAGAGTTGTGAATCCACCTGAACGATATGGCTTCGAAAATACTGATATAGACGCCACTATGCGTGATGCACATCCTCAATCTCAAATTCCGGAATTATAACTGGAAAGAATCGAAGGAAGTCAATGGGCAAATTTAAGTGTACTTTTGGTTGAAGAACATAAGTCTTACCGACAGGCCAAAGCTTCGCCACAATGGTCAGATTGGAAGAAGGCTATGGATGATGAATTAAAGTCACTAAAGGAAAATGATGTTTGGGATGTTATCCCGAAACCAAAGAATAGAAAAATTGTGGAGTGCAGATGGGTATATAAAGCCAAAGGAAATGCTGAAGGAGAAGTCGAACGATATAAAGCACGGTTAGTTGCCAAAGGATTCTCACAAATCTTAGGCCAGGATTACGATGAAATATTCGCCCCCGTTGTTCGTTCCGATTCTGTTAGGCTTTTACTAGCATTATCAGCATGCAAAGGATGGCGACCAAGACAACTTGATGTCAAGACTGCGTTTTTATATGGGATTTTGAAGGAAGAAGTATAGATGGATCTACCGGAAGGCAGTCGGTTAGATGGGATGGTTGCTAAAATGAACAGGTGGATTTAGTGATTGAAGCAATCTCCGAGGGAATGGTACAGGGGGTTAGTAGAATACCTAGGACCCTTCGGATTTGCTATCACTGCTTGGGATCCCTGCATTCTTGTTCACCAATCCGGTGATCTCTTTTTGGCTATATATGTGGACAACATTAAACTTTTTGGAGCTACTGGAAATCTAAAAGAGCAAACCATTAATGTGTTGAAGACTGAGTTTAAGGTCAACGACATGGGTGAGCTCAATTGGCTTCTAGGAATCCAAATTACCTTTACCGACGATGGAATCACTCTTTCGCACACGACATTCATTGATAGGATGTTGAACCATTTTTCTATGCAAGATTGCAAGCCTGTTTCGACACCTATCGACTCAAACCACGAGGTGAAGGCTATTAACGACGAAGACGAGCGTAACGATGCAACCGCGTATCAACAAATAATCGGATCTTTAACGTATTTAATAACTGGAACAAGACCTGATCTAGCGTATATAATTACCCACCTCTCGCAATTCAACTCATCTCCCTTCACAAAACATCTTACTGCGGCAAAATGAGTGTTACGATATCTCCAAGGACCAAAGAACCGAAGTCTTTTCTACCCTTGGAATAATATATTTAAATTGACCGCATATACGGATGCATCTTACGGCAATTGTCTTGATACCAGAAGGAGTTTTTCTGGATATGTTTTTCAACTTGGAAATGCAACTATTTCCTGGAGATGTCGAAAAAAGCGGTTCGTTGCTATCTCAACCTGTGAGGCTGAGTATATGGCACTTGCTATGACTACAAAACATCATCTCTGGTTGAAACGTGGTATTCAAGAGTTAGTGAAAGAGAATAATCCAATGGCTCTCTTTTGCGACAGCAACGCCGCTATAGATGTGGCATATAATCCCAAGCTTAATGACCGATCAAAACATATTGACATCGCGTATCACTTTACTCGAGAGCAAATCGAACAAGGAAATTGGTCTGTTATGTATGTACCTACGGAAGAAAATGTGGCAGATAAATGTACAAAGGGAATGACGAGATATGTGAAAGACCACTTATGCTCAAAGATATTTGGATCAAAGTGAGAAGGGGTATTGGAAATACAGAAGTATCTACATTTCTCTTTACTAATATTGTACTTTCTTTAGTATTCTCCTTACGATAAGATGGTACTTTATGGATAAGAAGAATGTGGTGTATTAATAACTTTTAATACGTTTGTTATCTTTTTATAGTAGGTATCTAGAAAGTTCCGGTTAGAACTTGTCTAGAACCTTCTCTTTAGTATTGTTGGAATTAGGGATTTATCAGCACTTATTTTTGGAACGCGTCTGGATTGTTCTGTTATATTCTTTACAGTTTTCATGTATTTTTGTACAGTTGCAGAGTTTTTCTCTACCTGTTTTGGTTATTGATCCGCGACCGTGGTCACGGACAATCACCTGTTTATTATTGTATATCTAGATACTGTTTCTCCGGGTAGAGAACAGTTCTTTAGACTTGCTCAGACATCAATACGGAATACTACAATATCTCCTCCTTGAAACTATCTTCTCAGTATATGCTTGCCTTTTGAATACTTCTAAACTTCTCTATACTCGCTATACTTATTCTTCGTATACTTCTTTTGAGATTCTAATGGATCTCTTCGGACTTTTGCTGTTATAATCGAATACACCCGACCCTTCTTCTTCATTATTTTAGTTTGCCATTCATCCACATCTTTGATGTGGCACATATACTGATTTTCATTACCTTGGTGTCGAGGACACTGTTCATTGCTTTTGACACCCGGTGACCACCTTCTCCATCTCATTCTCTGTGAACACTGCGTCTAGTTGAGCTCTCTCCTTCGTTAATTCGATTCATATCGTCTCCACAGCTTCCGCATCCTTCTCCGTCTGTGCAGCTAAATTCCACCCTACTGCCCTCTCATGATCCACCTCCTCCTGCCTGTGTACTCCCAACTCCCGATTCATGACCTCTTGGTCATATCCGGTGGTGTGGTCATCTGCCAATGTGGTTCACGTTACTACTGGTCAATTTGCCAACGTCAGGTCGATGACCCACTAGCCTTTCTGGTCATCTGTTGTCTAATGGTGGGTGGGACTGCCTTCATTTCCCATCTCCAGTCCATTCACATAAATCAAGTTTTCCCAGAAAGCAGGATTCCGCTGGACATGGTATATTGGGTCTCAGGGTGTGCTGAGGGGATTGAAGTCTCATCCGAGGGCATTGCCGCACTGCCGAGTGAGTCTCTGCCAGTTCAACAATCGTACTGGTCTGTCTCTCACTCCCTACTGTGTGTCTGTTTGATTGTAAAAATTGATAATTCTCGGTATCTATTAACCTCTTTTCCTGTCGTCAGTAGCGATAACATCATCGTTGGCACCTCTGCGCAACTCGGTCTGCTGATTCACCACCAGGCTACACAGCTCCCATAACTCTGTCCTAGCACATTTTCGTTTCCTTCTTATGTATACCAGATGGTTGATCACAATATATCCTCTCTCTCTCTGTGGCTCTTGCAGGAACACTACGTCTGCCCTGCATTTGACTGCTGTCTCCAGCGCTACAATAGTCCATTGGTTTGACCTTTTGCAGTTGTATTCGATCAATCCACTGATTGGTAGCCAGGGGTCCCGTTGCTGTCTCAGTTCCGGTATCATTCATGGGTAGTGTTAACAACGGATCCGGGTAACCAGGCTGCTGTTCGGGTTTGGACCGCAAAAATGCGTCCTTTCGGTTCCTCCGTGGTCCAAAAACCTGATCCCCAGCGTCTTTGCGGGCAAACCCAGGACCCGTACCAGTCAACCCGTGGGTTTTGCCAGGTTTGGCTAGACCCGTCGGTTCCAATCTCCGGTTTTGCGTTTAGTGATTCACTATTTATAGTCGCATTCAGATATGCTACTGTTAAACGCAAAATATTGACAATGGTACGTAGCTAACAGTTTTGGATGTACTGGCCGCCATAATGTTGAAAACAAACAGCGAGACGCTCCCTACCACCGTTTCAAATGAGTATCAGCGGAGTGTCAACATTTGGTGGTGATGTATCACAGGTAATCGGGAGGGCGACTGGTTGCACATTGTCAGAAAGATAGTATTGGACGCCTTTTTGTACAATAAAGAAAGCTACACGCTCCATACCCCATGTTGAAAATGAGAGTCAACAGAACATCAATGATTTTGGCTCGTGCATCTTCGGTAATATCAGTGGCACTTGACCACAAGTATCCATAAACCAGGATACAGCAGCCTTTATTGTCAAATATGTACAGCATATTGCCGCCGCATCCTCCAGGACAGTAATGATTTATTTCATTTCCCAAGCTACCACCAATTGTTCTTGAGCCTTTTGACCTATAAAACCAGTCAAAACAAGGAACATCGACAACAGCAACCACTTCATGCTGGGATTAACCATGATGCAATGCCAACAATCGTTGACGCTCTGGTAATGCTTACTTTCCTGAGGGGGCAAGGAGCATTTTACTTTCTCTATTTCCTACATAGACTGTTAATACTTCTTTTCTGACTCTTTGCACAGAGTTGCCACCTAGATTACCGAACATACACAACGAATAAGCAATGATGATCTGGTGACGCTCATTTTTAAGATGGTGCAGAGAAGGTACTATATTCTGTTTTGCCTATAAAGGGGGCCAGAAATCTTTTAATGAACTTTGACAATGGATTGGCGGTCTGATTACCCAACACGCAAGACTGAAACTCATTGACGCTCCATTGACGCTCATTTTAAAGTGTTTTATAGTCACTTTCTGCTGCCATCAATGATAGAAGAAGTAATGGTGTGTACTCTGTTACTGCCGTTTTATCTGAGTCGGAATCAGCCTGTTGGCAGAGCCGAGCCAAGAAATATTCTTCCACGGGCCTCTCTCATTCTACCATAATTGATACATCTGTTTGAATATGGTATTTCGCCAGCTATAGAACAAATATTTCCATGCGACTGCTCAGCATTCTCGTGTAATGTATCTGTCACTGAAATTCCGGGTCATGTAACATATAGAACCTGGTGTAACGGCAGCACGCGACCCAGGGCTGGGTAACAGCTATTTGATATATTCATCTCGCCATGAGCCTTAGATCTCTAGCAATAATCTTACCAATACAACTGCATCTAGTATCACTCACATCCACGTTTGCAACCGTATCCATAATTACCATATGTATGCCTATGAGGCCGAACACTGGCGTACGTCCCCTTACACTATGATTGCTGTTTCAGTAAATAGATACATTTCGCAGACGGGATTTTGCGAGTTTACCCCTTTACAGACGCGCCACATCATACAGTGAACAATTGACATTACCACCTTTGAAATGTGATATCGAAACATGTTTACTGCAAGCACAGAACAGTGATAATTTCATCCTTCAATTGAGCCACTTCATGGCACTCGAGATGAGTTCAGAGAGCAATTGGCGTCACCGGCGGCGAGGACGATAATTATCACGAGTACAAGATATCACGATTTGACCCTGCCAACGAGAGAAACTGGATACGATAGATATATTTGTGGTTTACCACCATTCCTACAAGTCAATTGAGCGTGATCCTCAGTCGGATAACCTATAGTCAATGGCGCGATCTTACCCCGGAATCGGGAATACCGGGAACCAAAGCTGAAGTCGAATGACGAAGTACGAGTCAATTGCGCGTGATCATCAGTTGAAGAACGTACAATGGACGGAGTGATGTTAATCCTGAATGTGGGCAATTTGAGAACCGAAGGCGAAGTCAAGAGGCAAATTACCAGGCAGCAAAGTTAGGACTTGATGCCATCTGATTGAGCGAATTCAACAGACTTCAATTGGCGTGTACACCGATACCTCGACCAACCACAAAGAAGCCCACTGGCAGAAGGATTCTACGGCCCCTTACACCTACGGAGGAGGATCAGCCTACGAAGGATGCACTCTTACCCCCACAAACATCTCCACAAGCGAAGTGCAGTTATGGGGAAAGCAACGCCACAATTGTAGCACATTTACGATGAGAAGCTTTCCCTAGATTGATGCTAACGTATAACAGCAAAGGAAGCACTCCCTCCCCTGGAACAAAATTACGGCGGAAAATGATTGCCCAGCGGAAGTGTACATACGGTCAAGACCAATACAATTCTGCCGACCTCCTACGATGACTATGATGGTTTCTCAGATCACAATTGTTATTGACAATCGAAGTCGTCCTAGCCCACTGTATGTCACTCAGTTAATGAACGCTATGTTCGAGACATGCCGGAGAGAGGCCATGCATTCAAGCTCTTATCGATTGCAGTGCTACCAGCATCTCAATGGCACCCAGACTGCTTCAGCGACTTGGACTACCATCATTACCGGCATGCATCGCCACCTTCGGTCGTGGTAACCGTGCAATGATGTTGGCGCAAGATAGTCGGAAAACGACAATTTCGTCTTTGTTTAATTGCTTCAATAATACTGTATTCACTCTACTTTGGGTATTACAGCTCCTTGATTCCCTCTGCCAATCTCGTGTCTGTATATTGAACATTAGGCGCCGGTTGATGAACTGGATGTTCTTGTTGTGCCTATGATGCCTTTTGATCACGTACTTGGCCATTCTTGGTTCCAATCTAGGAATCTGGAAATCGAGGAGTCTAAAGGCCTGTTGTTAGGTTTGTGGACGTCGGTTGGGAATCCCGGAAATGATGAAACAATCACTTCGCTACCCCAGGGAGATGGAAGTGCGGAAGACAGTGCTTGTGAACCATTCTCAGCTGTATATATTCAGTTCTTGGGGGCCACCATATTCGATGATCTACCTGCTAGAGTGGTCATCACAGACCTCGCCATGTGAATTGTTGAGGGCACCGGTCTGCTGGGAGTATCAACAATGGTGAAAGGCATCACCTCATGAAAACTAGGTGGGATGAGTCCCGGCCGATGCTGCATGGGCGAGTACGGAGCAGTGGCGGTAGTTGGGGCAGAAAGGGGTCCGCACGGGAACCCTGAATGACTGCCACTGGCTCGCCGAGACACGAAGGGAATGCATGGACGACTAAGCTTGGCCCTATTGTTGCGAACCTTTTCGATCCAGGCTCCTGGATTTTCCCTTCCACCCCTTCCTTCCTTGGTTTCATCCTTATGGCTGACACAGATGGAGCAGATTTAGAGCCGGACCAATCCCTGCGGGTCTGCAGTTGGGAGATCATCCCCAGAGACATATGACAATTCACTGCGGTGAAACGCACCTAGTAGCGCCGTATACTTATACACTACAACTGGAAGACTGGGAAATATATAATGTCCCACATATGCGAAGCCAGAGTTTCGCGGAAAGCTACTTTATCGAGAAAAGAGCTATTGTTCAGTGTATGGGAATTGGACTTACGAGCGCCGATATGCCTATCATGAAGATGCTCGGTGATGGATGACAATCAGTCTTTCGACTATTGCGACATACATGAGGTTATGTGAAATTCCACCCATTTCAAGATCTTAAGTTTCGATGATAAACTTCAAGACTAGCAATTGAGGCAGGTGAGATGCAGATGAACAATGTACCGGCGGCATCACTCCACCAAGTACAATCTTGAAAACCATTGCAAGATGCAAAATCAGGCAGTCTTATGTCAGAGATTACAACACCGAATCTGTTACGAAATTGAATTACCGAGAGGACAATCCCAAATGTGATCTCGACTCAGACTCGGTGATCCCGAGCTTCACAACCACCATTTCAATAGACAACTCCATATCGGCTTCCGAAGCAAGCCTTCCAATCGATATTCCCTACACAACCGTAGGAGAATAGTCCCTGGCGAACCAATGACTTTCAAAGAGGGTGATGACCGTACCGGACTGTCAAAGAACCCCTACCGCAAACTATTACCTTATCAAAAGTGCAGGAACGAAGCACCATGAGATACATTGACCAATTGAGATGGCTACCAGCAGGAAACGCACCTGGAGCCGAATCCAGTATTGGAATCAGATGTACCGGCGGTGTCAAGTATGTGTGGTTAGGGTTGCCGGATGGTCCCATGAGGTGTCCAGGGCAGGGTGACCGCCAACCTTATATTGACATCGCGACCGAGACTTAGCTCCATACCGAATATCTTACCACATACTTCTACACCTGATCTGACTCGCGCCCATGTGCAACCGTATACCATACTATATACTTATACTGCCGAGCGCTGGTGTACGCGCCCTCACACTATATTCGGTACTTCATAAATCAGATATGTTTCCCCCACTAGATCATGCGAATTCACCCCTTTATTTGACGCGTCGTGACAGACACGAAATCAAACAATTACAGTCAATCACCATCCATGCCTCCAAAGAGAACACAGAGAAGCCAATTGCGTTTGGCTAACATGCTTCCGAGCATGGAATCCTTTCCAGCATCGCTCAGCCAAATTACGCCTATTCCCACGGAACACATTTCGGTACTACCAGAAGACGAAATCGATGATGACGATCAAGTCGAAACTCAAGTTCACGAGGAAGCCCGCGATCCTGACCACGAAGACGAACACGAAGACGAAGATGATTCAACTCTCCCCGAAACTGACGATAAACGCGGCCGAGACGACATCTTGTCAAAGATCACCAAGGATGACCAACAGGGGATGCGTGAGCATTACAGGATGGTATTGAAACTCCGATTCAAACAACATGCCGAATGGAAGGAGGATAGAACCCGGATGGTTTCCCACCTCGACCGCTGCCGAGCCACCAACAGACCGGAGAATCCCGCAAATTGGTGCAAAATCTTTAAGATGGTTGATGCCTTAAGGTACTGCGGTGGGGCGAAAGAGCTGGATGAGTTTCTTCAAACAATTCAATCAAACTTTGCATCCCACAAGCACCGATTCCAAGAGGCAATCCCGATCAAGTCAAGTATGCAGTCTCTTTTCTCGACACCTGGAATCACCACCCAGATACGACTCAGCGATAGACGGACAATACAGACCCATACCAGTGGGATAGGGACGTACGAGAGGCCAAGGACCCGAGACTATAGAACTTCGAACTTTTTGCGAACCAGCTTCAAAAGATGTACGGAGATTGAGATAGGCATCACAATTCAGCCGCGAAAGCCATGCAGGAGTACCAGCAATTACAAAATCAATCAGTCCGATTTTATGGCAACTGCTTCAAAGCAAATTGGAGAAGAGCCGGCTGGAGCCTTGTAACACACAAAGTGGTCCAATATGACATGGCATGGGCAGGCCTGTGGCACGCATTTAAGACGAAAGTGAGACCTTGGATCTCCAGCGGCAAAGACAAGTTCAACCCACTCGACCAACTCTTCAACTGTGCGGCGGCCTCAGAGTTTAAACCGGATGACAAAATTCCCGGGGGACAGCAAGAGGAAAGGCAAGCAGGGCAGTCTGATACAGGCAGCGATAAGTAAATCAATATTTGACCATCCATCTACGAACCTGCGGAAAGCACTTCCGGTAATTCCAACATCACCGGTAATTCAAAATCCGGCAAGTCCAATAAGCCCAGCCGAGGCAGCCGTGCCAACATATCACCAGCACCGTGGCTTTCAAAAGAAGTCAATCAAAGCGGAATGGCAAACCAGCAATGCACTCGCTGCGGCAGCGGAGACCACAAATTCTACCTCTGTACCAAATACGGCTAGTAGAACCCACCTGAGCAGAACTCCAGCAATAACAGCGGCTATGACGGCAAACAAATCAAGCGACAAAAGTCATTTGACAGGCAGCAGCAGAATCACTAGTCTACCTGTCTCGATCACTAACTCTACGGGAGAGGCGGGACGATACATAATCAGAATTCGAACACTTGGGAAACCGAGCCTTATTTGCAACTTCCGCTGAGCTAAAACCGCACGGGATCGCCTTAAAATCAACAGACATTCGGGAAGGTCGGGCTGTGATGTCAAGCCAATACCTATGCGGCACAGAGAAACCGGATTCCGCACATATCATCCAGGAAGTCCTTGTATGAAATATAAACGGCAATATGCAGCAAGACAACACACGAATCGACTGCGGTGCAACGAGCATCTTTAAATCACAGAACCTACTCAGGAAACTCAAACTGCCACTCGAACCAGCATTCACCTCCACCTAGGGTCTCAATGGCCTGGTGATGATGTCTGCAAAGGAGTGCCGAAAGGCCAATCTCTTGGTTCAGTACTTTGAACACAGTTAACTGGTTGACGAATGGGAGGTTTTTGTTGTCCCAATGACGGCATACGACCTTTTCCTGGTTTGGGATGGTTCAAAGTAAGGAACCCGGAAATCGACTGGACTAAATGTCGATTGGCATCCCTGTGAACGCCAAATGTACCGCAACGGGCAAAGATTCCAGAACCAGATCACCCAACTTCTCTGCCGGGACTCAGTAAAGGAAATACAAATGTTGATCCTCCCCCGGATATACAACTACTCAGGGCTACCGCATTCGGTCTCCTCTTAGCTTGCGAGGAAGTGGTCGATGCATTCGCAATACGACTGTAAAGACACATAGGCCAGTGTCCAGCGGTATATGGATATGGTTGCACACGTGGACTCGAGTGACGATATATGCAGACATGTAGATGTATCGGTCAGATTATCGCTAGAGATCTAAGGTTCGTGGCAAGACGACTTTATAGAATGGGGGTTATACGGCCCTGGACACGTCACATGCGACCGTGCCGTTACATTATCCCTCTCTTTAGGCGCAGACCTCCTGGGATGCCACAGCCAGTATAAGAGAAAAGAAGGAAAGGGAAACAAAGAATGAAACAAACATTCTATGTACGCAATCGTACGAACTGAAAAGTCCCACACCCAATTGGTACAGCTCAATCGCGACCTTTCGGCGGATCTGGCACACGGTGAAACTCCACCTCCCATCGACTGAGATCCGGAAGTGGTAAAACACATGCGCACTCCATTTGTACCGGGCCGAGATCCTAAGAAGAGGAGAAGTGAAGAGAGAAGCAAGAAAACATCCAAAAGTGATCCCGTCCTCCATATCTCCACTCCCAAACCCATACTCCTCTGACCATCCATTCCCGTAGCCCGTATGTCTCGGCGTGGGTCATTGTCGGAATTCGTCAGGGTGGTAGAGCTTCCGCTCATGACTTGGCATCGATGGGAGCTTCCGTTGCCGCATGGGTTTTAGACGTCCATTGTACACGTCAATCGTGTCTTATTCGTCGATATCTAACATGTAAGCTTCTCAAAAATGGTTATACTTAACAAGATCCAGCGCGCTAGCGCAGTCTGAGCTCTGTGCAGTGCTTCCGCATACTCTACAGAGTATGACTTGCAGCTGGTAGTCATCGGTACTCGGCAATCGTCTTTCGAAGTCCGCTTTGGTGACAATCCGGTCGACTTCATAGCTGCGCTCTCGATAGGCGGCTTCAGTAGAATCTTGGTCGACTTCTTAGACTAGCCGATCAACTTCTCGGTGCGTGTCTCGGTAGACTCCGTGCTGGAGGGCTTTCAACTCGTCGGTAGGACTTGACTGACCTGGCACGGCAATCTCCCTCGTTTGAAAATTTGTTGCTCCGTCGACGACTTAAACATATGTCGATTGTTGATTGCCATCGTGGCTCGGTAGCACTGTAATCGTGATTCGGGATTGTAATCGAAATCTCTCTATCATACGAGATGTGATTTAGTTCGGCTTTAACTTTATCTGCAGATGTCCTATGAGACGTCACAATGTCCTCAATCTCGACCTCACTGCAACGGCTATGCTTCGTCAATCAACATTCGGGTATCCTATTGACTTCGCTTCGCCTATTGACTTCCATCCATCGCTCCAGTGCACTTGCATGTACACTTGTCATCCGTCGTATGCTCGGTGATCATCATCTGCAATTGCTGGGTCCGCTCGCTGGCTTTCCTCTGGTGTGCTTGCCACTTCATCGTGAGGTATGCTGTGGTGAAACAGCGGAGTTAGAAGGGAGAGAGTGCATCATCAACATTACGCCGCACCTCTAGCGGAATTCCAGTGTGAATTCTTGAGAAAGAGCGGATGTGGCTCGACAAGCGTAGGAAGAGGGTGATATGATATGATACTTCCCGGCCTTGTGGATCCACGCAAATGGGTGGATCCACGATATCTTGGAAATATCATCGCCGTTCCCTGAGTCAAGTTTGATAATTGTTCCCCTGGTGCGCTTGGAGCTGCTAGCCGTCTCTATTGGTGAATGCACTTCGCGGTGCTTCGTTCCCGCGCTTCCGGTATGTTGATAGTTCGCGGTAGGGGTTCTTGACTCCGGTATGCTTATCACCCTGTTTTCAACTGTTGTTGCTCTGGCGACGACCAGTCTCATACAGCTTTGTTGGGTGCCATATCGATTGGTAAGACTTGATTCGGTGTGGATTCGGAAGTGGATTGCAGTCGTTCGGTATCTTGTTCGGAACTGCCTCCGCTCGCTGTTCATAATCACCATCGCCGTCGCCATCGCCCTCGGCCATTTCATCGGTATATCTAACTTGTAAGCATCCCGGTAACCGGTCATACTCACCATACTTTCAAGTGCGCTAGCATTTGAGCTCTTCGAATTCCTCGTGTAAAACTCCGCAGGCCCAGCCCAACAGTGATCATTGTTGCAGCTTTGGAAGCTTCTCCGGTAGCCATATTTGCAGTATATCCTCCCTTCCTAGGTCAGAGCCCCTGAGACAACTTTCCAATTCTTATGCGAGTCCGTTGCGCCGTCCGCTCTACCGTTCTGTGAGGTCAGCGTAACCGACAATTGGGATATCGACGATTTTCTTGTTCACGTCGGTAGCCAGTGTGTCGGTAGCCTGGGCTGTCTTGATAGTCGGTAGGAGGTCGTAAAGTTCAAAGGCTGCTAAGTTGCTAAAAGTCTTGCAGCAGGTCTCTCACAGCTTGGTTGATTGAGACCGGCTACCGCTCAACCGTAGTGACATATGGGTGTATGAGAATACTCGCTTCCGGGCCAATATCCGTTGGTGATCGTGCCATTCGATCACTCAGGGGCCATGGTATTTCAGGCCCATCTGCAAGTTGTGATATCTCTCAAATACAGATCGCACGAATTCGTACGACTGCTTCTGCTTTATCCTCTGCATTAGCTGAAGAATCGACAATAAATGCAGGCGATGAAGGGTAAAATCCAGGAGGCCTTGTCATTAGCGGTTCTCCAACGAATGGACCAAGCCCCGCCGTCCAGTGACTCCCTTCGTGTCTCGGCGAGGCAGTTGCAGTCATTGAAGGATCCTATGTGGACGTTCTTCTGTCGCCACTACTGCCCGCTGCTCCTTGCTCGCTCATCCAGCCTACGAGGGTTACCACTTCTGAGGTGTAGCCTCTTTGGTTCCACTCTACCTCTGCTCTAGCAATTCTAATATCATTTGGCTTCAGAAACGAAGGCCATTGCAAGCTTCACACAATGTGGCTAATGCCCGCCCCAGGACGATGCCAGTCGGTTGACTACTGGACGATCGTCAGTGACTCCTCGCCGGGTCTAGAGGAGCAGCAGTCAATTTCTGTCCAACCACGGCGGATCATTATCAACTAGTTCCGAGCTGGAACCATAAGAGCTCAAAATTTTGATTGCATGCATCTACCTCACCTCTGCACAGGTGGTCTATAAACATTGCATCACTCCATAGTAGGTGGTATAAATAGCCTTGAGATCAAGAACTCTCGGTATTTGTGGGCCCCCAGTGCGAGTCATTGGTACACCCGGTTGCCATCTCGAGAGAGAAAAGCTGACGGTCAACGTAGTACCGCAGGATCAATTGGCAATTCGCTCGTTTCCTGGTCGCTTGATAGTTGTTCACAACTGGTAGTAGCTCCGAATTGCCGCTAGGTGTCGGGTGCGGCATCCGCAGTGCTTCCGACAGTCATCGAGGTCAGCTTAGTTGTAGCCATGACAGGTATGCAGGTCGACCATCAGCGTTCGTAGCATGGTAGGTATCGGTGACTGAATTGAACCTTGGGGGGTTGGTATTGGCTCGACCGCAATGATCTCAGCGGTGTCAACTGAATGGCAAACATCTTGCTCTATGTAGCATACGCGGTCATTGCGGTGGGTATTGGCCGAAATCGTAGGTGGACATCGAGTATCCGATCACAATATCTTCCTTATTGTGTAGTTGATCTCTGTTGGCTGAATTCTTTCGCCGAAAGCCTCTCCTCTGGAGGCGCACGTGTGCGTGAGAGGTAGCCTCCAGGAAATGGGAATGCAAGTGCACATGATTGTGCAATGTAGGCGTGTTGACTCAAATATCGTTGTCTGGTGACAGCTCGTTGGGGTCTCGTCAGTCGTATGCGTTCGGGGTATAATAGTCCTTCTCGTCAATTGCGCTCTCTAGATCGCTTGGTGCTGCTCAATTGACTGCACCCGGATGTAATTGTGCTCGTTGTAATGGATCGTATACGATTTCCTCTTGTTGGATGTGTGTAGGAGTTGTCTTTCGACTTGTAGCAATTGTCGACAATCTAGGCCTCTAGCGCGTCTCGCTGCAGAGTGCATCTCCGCAATCGTCTCGGCGCTTGATAATCCACCTGATTAAAGGATGAACGTCTCAGGACTCACAGCTTGTATAATCGGTAGGTATCTGAACACGTGTCGAAGTGGATTTCTGGATTGTTGACATCAGATTTTCTTGCTTGTTGAAATAGGGGTAAACTCGCAAATCCTGTGAGCGAAACATATCCGTGTACCGAACAAGCGATCATAGTGTAAGGACGCATACGCCAGCGTCCTGCGGTATATGGATATGGTTGGACACATGGACTTGAGTGACGATATATCCAGACGTGTAGATGTATTGGTAAGATTCTCGCTAAAGTTCTAAGGCTCGTGGCGAGCTGACTATAGAATGGGGGTTACCCGGCCCTGGACACATCACGTGCAACCGTGCTGTTACAACGACCTGGAGAACGTCAAGGGTTGCTGGGAGCATCTCTGGATAGCATGACCGAAGGTGAGAGAAACCCCAGGATGATGAACGCGCGAGCAGGAGCAGTGATGGTAGTTGCGGCACAAGAGTGACAGAGTGACGGTGCTTGAACGACTGGTACCGGCTCGCCAAGACACGAAGGGCGAAACTGGACACCCAGGGTCGTCCATTGTGACGAAACGTCTGATTCATCTATCCCGGGACCTCTACCCATCTCCACTCTGCCAAAAGCACCCTACATTGCAAACAGGGCTAATGAGAATAAACATATACACAGATAACGTGGAGATGGTAACAACTCATGACAGGGTTCGCATCCCAGCACATTATCAAGAATTGGTGGAGGTCTTCAGCGAGGAAAAGGCCAAGACACTGCCACCGCACAGGCCAATTGACCACGCGATCGATCTGGAACCCGACTACAAACTACCATCCGGGCGGATGTACAACCTCTCAGAGTTAGAATTGAAGACGCTTAAGGCATACACCGAACCGAACCTGGCAAACAGCTTCATTCAGCGGTCATAATCCTCGGCCGCAGCGCCGATCCTGTTTGTAATGAAAAAGGACAGAGGACTATGGTTGTGTGTCGACCATCGAGCTCTCAACCTAGGCACGGTGAAGAATAGACACCCCCTTCCTCCAATCTCAGAACTACTCGATCGAGTGCGCGAAGCCCGGATCTTCTCTCAACTGGACCGCCGGAATGCCTACCACCTCATACGAATCAATGAACGCGACGGGTTCAAGAGTGCAATCTGAACCTGCTGTGGTCAGTTCAAATACCGAGTTATGCCCTGCGGGTTGACAAATGCACCGGCAACATTTCAGGCTTACATTGACGTTTGTCTATAGCCTTTTATTGACGACTTCACCGTGTGTTATCTTGGTGATATACTCATCTACTCGACCAATGAGAAGGAGCACGAAGACCACGTCCGAAAAGTGCTGCAATGCCTACAGGAATTTGGGCTCCATTGTAAAGCTGAAAAGTGCCAATTCGGAGTTCTGAAAGTCGGCTTCCTCGGATTTGTAATCAATTGGGAGCGAATCAGCATGGAGTCAGACCGCATATCCACTATGGAAGACTGGCCGACACCAGAATCAGTTCGGGATGTGGAAGTGCTCCTCGGATTCACAAACCTCTATCGGAAATTCATTCGGAAATTTGCAAAGGTGACGGCCCCCATATCAACCTTCCTGAAGACACAAGGCTCAATGAAGTGGGAATGGAGTCGGGATGCCGAACTCGCATTTCAAATGCTCAACAAGGCCTTCACAGGCGCACCGATCCTCCAGCACTTCAACCTGCAAAAACCGATCATTCTGCAAACCGATGCAAGTGGCTTCGCAATCGCCGGCATCCTTAACCAGTAAGACAGATTCATGATTCTTCGCCCAGTCAATTTCTACTCACGAAAATGGTCCCCTGCCGAACAGAACTACGACACGTACGATTGGGAGCTCTTGGCGATTGTCGAGAAAATGAAACATTGGAGACACTACCTCGATGGCACCAATCACAAGGTCCTGATCCAGTGCGACCACAAGAATCTTTAGTACTTCCAAACCTCCAAAGTGTTCTCCCGAAGACAGGCCAGGTGGGCGGCAATCCCATCCTCTTATGACTTTATTATTGAACACTTGGAAGGAAAGAAAAACCCGGCAGATGGACCATCAAGAAGACCCGACAATGAGATGGGCTACGTGGGACTGACCACGCGACGACTGGCAACTTTGGCAACTACCACCGTTGAACCATACGATGACCTGCTTCAAGAAATCAACACAGCCCAGGCTATCGACGCTTTGGCTGCCGAGATGAAGCGCAGGATCGTCGGCACTCCAATCGTCGATATTCCTGACCTGGAAAGAATAGAAGAACCAGAGGAAGACACGAGCGACAAATGGAAAGTCACAGCTAGAGTTCTCACCTACGAAGGAAGGATATACGTACCAAAGCATTACCTGCTTCGCAATAAAGTCATAAGCCTTTTCCACGACAACCCAGAATTCGATCTCATCCAAGCCCTAAAAACCGCGAAGTCAGTACCCCAGGATTTCCACTAGCCCGCAATGGACGCCACCGTACGAAAATACATCACCGGATGCGCACTATGCCACCGAATCAAGGCCCCACGGCAGGCCCATCATGCCACAAACATGCCGCTGCCACAACCATCACGACCTTGGGAAGAAGTTACAATGGACTTCGTCATGGATCTCGCCGAGTCAACCTCCTCCAGGTATAAGGGAATCTTGGTAGTTGTCGACCGATTGATGAAAATGGCTATCTGTCTCTCCTGCAGGAAGGAAATCGACTCACCAGAGCTGGCACAAATGTTTTTCGAACACGTGATGTGCAAATGCGGCTTGCCAGACAACATTCTGACCGATCGCGGAAAGGAGTTTACCAGCCGATCCTGGAATCGAGTTTGCTCTCACCTTAGTATTAATCACAGGCTGTCGACCGCTTTCCGTCCACAGACTGATTGCCAGACTGAACGGCTAAACCAGACAATCGAACAGTACTTACGGGTCTTCTCCGAATACGAGCAGGATAACTGGGTAGAACTGTTACCTTTAGCAGAGTTTGCTTACAATGATTCCGTCCATCACTCAACGCAGATGACGCCATTCTGGGCCAACTACCACAACCACCCTCCAATGCAGTTCAAGCTACCGAAAACCCCATCAAACATGAGGTCAGAAATACTGGCGGACGCGACGGTATCGGGAATGGAAGAGACTCACCGGCTTCTCCGGGAGAACTTGTTGGAAGCCCATGTACTCCAATCAAGATACGCTGGCAGAAAGGACATGATCTTCGAGGTCACGAACAAAGTGTGGCTCCCGACCCGACGCTTCCCAACGACTATACCGTGAAAGAAACTCGACTACAAGCGCACTGGACCGTATACGGTAAGTAAGATCATCAATGAGAATGCTTACAAACTAGATTTGCCGAAAACAATGCGGAACCACAACATCTTCCACATGTTGCAGCTCGATCACAACAAACAGCCAGTCGCAGGACAACCAGCCTCGGAACCACATCCAGTCATAGTCGATGATTCGGAGGAATTGGAGGTTGAACGGATTCTTGACTTTAAGCGGCGTTACCGGAAGCTACACTACCTTGTTCAGTGGGCCGGATATAACCACATACGCACCAGCCGGGAGCCGTTCGAAAACCTCGATACTGCTCGTGAACGAATCAGCGTATTCCACCCAGGTCACACGATTAGGCCGCGGAGATAAAGGAAGTCGAATCATAGAAGTGGAGGAATTGATGGGAACGGGATATGGAGGTTTAGATCAATAGGGCATTTCCTTTTGTATTCATCGTTGAGACCCGGTCCAGTGCATATGGTGTTGGCACGGGTTTTGACCACCTCCAGAAATCCAGTCAATTGGAGGTGGAGTTTCCCAGTGCGCCGGAAGGTCAACCTGGATGTACAGATCAGTCCTTGGACTTACGGGATCGTACGAGCTTGAATGTGGGTTGTTTCCTTGTTTTACTTGTATGTAGCAGCCCGGGAGCTCTGCCATAAAAGAGGGGGATGATTTAACGGCTTTGTCAAGTTTGCGAGGTTAGGGTTGCCGGATGGTCACTTGTGGTGTCCAGCGCCGGGTAACCGCCAACCTTATATTGACATCGCGACGGAGACTAAGCTCCGTACCAAATATCTTACCACTTACGTCTAGACCTGATCTCACTCACGCCCGTGTGCAACCGTATAACATACTATATCCTTATACTGCCGAGCGCAGGCGTACATGCCCTTACATCAGCGAACTACGATACATGCACCGAGTCAATTGATGGCGAGTGCACCTGGAGATGAATCAACTAGTGTAATCAGAGAACGACAATAAATGCACCGAGTCAAGTGATGGCAAGCACACATACAGATGAATCAAAAACCACACCCGGAACAGAGCCAACGAGTGCACCCCGCCATCTAAGACGATAAGCTGCCCAAGTATAAGACGGACGTCCAGTATACCTGCACGTGCATCAGGGAGGTGGTGAGATTATCACTGTCGCCAGAAACATCCCGGACGCGTGCAAATATGGATACAGAAGCTGTTCTGCACGCGGTCCCGAATGACTGCAATATGGCTACTGAAGCAGTGCCGAACGAGATACCGAGTGACTCCCACATGGCTACCAAAGCAATTCGGAATGAGAGACCGAACAACGGCGATTTGGCTACGAAATTGATCCAGAACGAGATTGGGTTTTGACTACTGAACATAGTGAATAGCCTACCAACTGGCATCACGAGAGACAGTCGAGATAACTACCAAGAGATGATCACCGAGATCTCACAGTGACGGATATCACTGCCTGAAGACTTCACATAGAGAGGGAACGAGAGGATTACCGGGAGCCCTACCGTGCCAACCCACTGACCAAGACGCTTACCGAATGGCGTACCGAAGGATCAGGAAACTATCGCTGAACGGCATACCGAAACGAATGCCGATCATCCTCACCAGAGGCCCTACAAATGACTACCGACAAGCAAACGGATATTCCACCGAAGCTGCCTACCGAGATGCCCACAGAGAAGTCGAGCAACAACTCACCAAAGCTTTCATTCAAATGACTTGCACCGAGACGGATTGCACTGAGACCCTACTGCGTGCCGAATCAAGAGATGGCGAGATCTGAAAATCCAATTCACCAAGCGGCTGTCCTAGAGCAGAAGCGCTCTGATTACATGGTGAGTATGACCGACTGTGATGCTTATGTGTTAGATATTGATCAATGTCAAGCTGCCCACACCCGATTCAGTTGGCGTTAATTCCGGCACCCACAAGTGGTCACCGTGAGTGCTATATGCGAATTCCAGATCTGATTCCCAGAGCGGAAGTTCACAACTTTGTCCAAAGTCAAATCGAGATCTATGTGATGATCGACTATTTCACTGATGTTACCATGGCCTATCCCGATGATGGTCTATACCTAGAATCTACTTTACGAAACCAAACCCAAACTGAATTGGGTGTGGAAGCACAAACGAATCCCAATTACAATTCAATTACAATGCCGAATAACAATTACACTGCTACTGAGCCACGGTGGAAATAGACAACCAATATGATGGAGAAGTCGTCCACCGAGCAATGAATTTTTAAACAGGGAGATAGCCGTATCAGACCAGTCAGGTCCTACCGAAGTCTACTGAGAAGTCGACCAAGATTCAACTGAAGCCACCTGTCGAGAACGAACCCATGAAGTCGCCTATCGTGAGCGTACCCATGAATTCAACCGCATGGTCACCGAAGTGGACTTCAAAAGATGATTACTGAATCAGGATGAATCTACGACTCTACGTGTCAATGCCCAGTACCGATGACTACCGGCTGAAAGATATACTCTACAGAGCATGCGGAAGCACTGCTCTGAGCTCAAACAGCGCGAGGGTTGTTGAACTTAGTAAGTATTACTATTGAGCAGAAACTTACATGTTAGGTGTCTACGAATGAGACTACACGCAATTGATGTATACGATTGATGATCACCGATGGCTACAACCAATGCCGGCACCGGCAGCTCCCAACGATCCCGAAGGATGAAAGCAAGATCTACAACCCTGACAATTCCGATAATGACCTACGCCGACAGATACAAACTACGGGAATGATGGTCAATGGAGCTTGGGTTTGGAGGTTGAGGTATGAAGATGGGATCACTTTTGGATGGTTCTTGTTTCTCTCTTCTCTTCTCTTTTCTTCTCTTCTTTGAATCTCGGCGCAGTACAAATGGCGTTGGCACGGGTTTTTACCACCTTCGCAGTAAGTCAAGTGGAGGTGGAGTTTCACTGTGTGCTGGATCTGCCGAAAGGTCACCCTGAGCAGTACTGATCGGTACTGGGACGTATGATTTCGTATGAGTACGTACGCGGCATCAATGTATCCCCTTTCCATTCCTCATCTCTTGAACCTTTTATGCAGCCCACAAGGTCTGCGCCACAAATGGGGATCAGGTAACGGCAGTACATGACCCACGGCCGGGTAACGGCCATCATGTATAGTCGGCTCGCTACGAGCCTTAGATCTCTAGCGAAAATCTTTCCTATAAAACCACATCTACTATCAGTCCCATACACATCTGCAACTGTATCCCTAATTAACATATCTATGCCTATGAGGCCGAACACTGGCGTACGTGCCCTTACACCTGGTGAAATCATATTGACCCACTTTGTCCTACTTTTTCTTGTTTCCCTTATTCCTCCTTGTTTCCATTGTACTGACCGTCCCCATTATGTTTTCAGCCTTTTTCATTGATTCCAGTCTTGGCTGAATCAATCAAGGAACATTCAGTGCGGCACTCACAACACGGTGCTCTGGGCGTTCCCAAGATTTAATGCCACTGCCTGGCTCTATGTCGGAAGCATTGTGTGCCTGACATTCGTCTTCACTCTCGGTTGGATTATCCATAACAATCTTTCCAGTGGAGCCAATTTTCGGTGATGCAAATGCTTTCGGGTGCGCTGTCCCCATCACTTTCGGCTGGATGACGGTCGATTCTTGTGATTCAGCGGACATTTAATACTTGCGTTCATCCTCCTGGCAGGTCCTTTGCAGACAAAGCTGGTGGCAAGGGTGATCTTTCCGACAATTCAAATGCAGCCGCACCATCATGTTGTAAGTTCGACCGGGCTACTTTGATGATCTCTTCGGTATCGGAAAAGTATCCAACGGCTCTCATTCGCTTGTTTTGAGCACAGGATTTCTACTGTGTAGCATGAAGGTTTTGGCTGCCCTGCCACATCTTCAACAAGTGATGCACCATGGCCATTCTGTGCAATTATCTTCCTTCTGCATGTTTCTTCAATTCCAACTGGTTTTAAGTTTCTGCGGTATCCAATACTGCCCAATTGCCCACCAATATTTCATTATTAGCTGGAACAAACAGGCTAACTACGACTTTTCCCCTAAGAGTCTCGCCAGTGGTTTAAGACTGTCTCCAGCCAATAACATCTTGCGCAAGGGAAAAACTGGCCTCCACTCCGACACCATATGGTAGACTAGAGAATACGTTGCGAGCCACATTGGAGAGATCAGCGTACTTTGATTGCGTTTCCTCCTGCTGGCGCCACCAGTCGGCGGTATCCAGTAACCCAAATGTACTGCTGATCTCCATGGGGTCGGAGTGGTAATCATTAACATTTGGATGTTCTTGAGCACAGTGCTTTGGTGATTCCTGCGGAGAAGTGAACTAGAGCCTTGCGGCGGTTATTACGCGTGCTACACGATCGGTTCATCCGGGTGGCATTTCTGCCATGCATTTTGGAGTTAAGTATTCGTCATCATTGCTGGACAAAGCATATGGATCCAACGATGATTGACCAAATCCAGAAGTGATTGCAGAGGCGTCCATGTTGCTTTGCTGATCATGTTCAGGTTTAGTGACGGTCATTCGGAGATGTTTGGTGTACTATTCCTTCTCCTCATACTTCATCAAGGCCTCCCGGAATTGGGCAGTATAAGACGTCTCGTCAACAGGAATCATATCCATGGCCTTGTCCCACTTCCTTAATGATCGCAACTTCCAAAATGGATCAAGGATATGCGCTGAAGTAGGAAGAAGACCAGTCATTGGAGTGACTTCAGCATAATATTTTGGCAGCTTCTGGCGGGCAACCTTCATGGCGAAGTATATGTCTTCCTTCCATTGTGTCTTCTTCTAGACCATAGCACGCATCATGCCATCCATGTGATCAGACATGTCATTGTTGACAGTGATGACGTGATGCAGAGTAATGGTATGCCGTTTCGACATCCACAGAATCCAGTACTGGAATGGCCTCAATACTTCAATCATATATATGACAATAGTCAACTCATTCTGTGTTGTGAAGAGTGGCCAATAATTGCAGTATTTTGGGTGTCTAAGCCACTCGCCAGTGATTTCACGTAATCGGTAGGTGCACTTGAGCAACTCCATTGTCGAGTTCCAATGTGTCTTCACAACCACAATGTGTAATACTGCAATCCGGACTTTGGCTGTTTGACAGTCAATGAACTCGTTTAGACGTCCAAGTGTCAGCTTAATCAATAAAGCAAGCATTCTCTGCTATATGAATGTCAGTTTCAGGTCATTCACAACTTCACGAAATACATATTGTCTCGTTGATCTTTGCCTAACCCGGCCGCATCGCAGACACCTTGTTGATTCTAGCATTGCCCTATTTTCTCAGTCTTTCACAATTCCCAATGTCTGTGCTTTCATTCTCTCCAAATTGCTGGTCGCACTCATGGGCTTCCCATAATTTGGTGTGGCCTTTGACTCCGAGACTGCTCATGAATGCACCCAAAGGAAGCTGAATGACTTGCACAATGCATGGTGTGTGGTTCCTTATTGCAGGCCACACGATGCCGGAGGCATCAAGGGTTGTTTGCAGTTCCCGAGTTATCGAGTAAGCTGAAGAAGCATTGTTAGTCGCAATTCTGAGTAACCGGCCGGCAGTAAGCTCAAAATGATCCGGAACCTCGTTCAAATGTACGGCTAGCCTTGCTCTGGTATTTTGACCCTGGACCTAGTAATCTGCATCAGCATTGGATATAGGACAAGAACAAGTTATCAACCTCGTGGAATGCAAGTTGAACTTCATGCAATGCCCAATCCCGATCGATATAGCAAGCCATGACTGAGGTTATCGCCAATTTGTTCGTTGATGTCCACACATCTAAACCTAAGCTAACTTTATTTCTTGACCGCAATTGCTTCTTGATTCCATCCACTGTCAGTGAGTATTCCCTCCCGCAAAGGTTGCTGAGGGTGACAGAGGACTGAAGCACCAACTCACTTTGAAATGCATTATATGCCCGTCGGAGCTCTAGGTTTGAGATAGCAGTGCATGGAATGTGAGCTGAATCATATTCTAGCATGAGGTAACGATTCCAGGTGTCTTGATGAAATTCGGCAGTTAAGATGTCTTTTGTTGCCAGCTTAGAGCGTCGTGTCTGTCAACGAAATCAATATAGATACAACTACACTGTTGAATACGAATTTATTTTGCATTCTTACAATTGTAATTCCACGACTGCCTTGTCTCTTCAATATAGCCAATGCTGTTTCATGAAAGGTTGTACTTGTCAATTCAGACACTTCCGACTCTGTTAGTTCGTTTAACGTTGCGATATGCCTTGTTGCCAGCAAGTGTTACCACACAGAGCTGGTTCCATGCTCTGAGGGATGCCGAAGAACTTGATGACACCCGATCCCTATGATGCCATGACTGCCGCACTCCTCAATTCCGCAGTGCAAATACACACGCCATTACGGCGCATGTCTAGAATGATTTCAAGCAATAGGACGTTTCGAGTACACATTCATCGATGCACACCAATTATCAAATATGCTTTGTAATGTAAGGTCGGTCAAATCGCGAATCAAGGCTTGTTTGTTTTCGGAAGATATCATAATCTCTAGCATCAAGGTATTAATAGAATTTCAATCCGACATGGCTGTATGAAGTTTGACACTGTGTTATCCCGCTTAGGAGACTGTCAAAGGTGACATTATTACTGATTAGAACTCTGGTGCTGAAGTATTGACTTGCAAGACAATAGTAAGACCGGTGAGACACTGCATGCATAGTTGTTAAGCTGTATACAGGATCATACTAGATGGACAGACTATTGAGAACTGCATTTAGGAGCGACCCAAGGCATTTCGTTACGGTAAAGCATACTGAGCCCCCCAAAACCTTGTGCCGCTCCGGAGACATATTTTTACGATGCGGTAGCGGAATTGTTGGTGGGATCGTTGCCAACAAAGGCAGCCAATACGGAGAGTCTGAGTATTTGTCAATGCTCAGCTGTTAGATTATGCATGTTGTATGACCATAAATCATTGAGGCTCCGTTGCAACATCGTTGACATTCCGTTGACGCTCCATTGACGCTGGGTTTTACGATACAGTAGCCTTGCTGTTCCAAGTGTTTTTGCCAAGACAGGCGGCCGATTGTTCGGTTATGCGTTAATGTCACTGTACAGCCCCAGCATTTTCCAAGATGCAAGGCCAACAATCGTTGACGCTATGTTGATTCTCATTTTTAGGACACAGTAGGGATGTTGTCGCAACCATTTTTGCCTAAAAAGCAGGCCGATGGTTCGATTATGGATTAATGTCACCGCACAGCCCTTGAATTTCCCATGATGCAAGGCCAACAATCATTGACGCTCGGTTGACGCTGATTTTTAGAACATGGGAGCGAAGTCTTTGCACGGGTTTTTACCTAAAAAATTGGCTGATAGTTCGATTATGTGTTGATGTCGCAGCACAGCCAATCCATTTTCCATGATGCACGGCCAACGATCATTGACTCACTGTTGAGGCCCATTTTCAGGACATGGTACCGATGTTATCGCAAGCATTTTTGAGTCCAAAGGTGGCCTATAGTAGGATTATAGATATATATCCCCACCCAACCATAGCATGTTCCGGGATGCAAGGCCAACAATCTTTGATGCTCCGTTGATGCGAAATTTTGAGGACATGGTAGTGATATTTTCGCATGTGTTTTGGCCTAGGATGGAGGGCGATAGTTAGATTAGGGGTTATTGTCACCTCATACACGTTGGATTTTCCGTGATGCAAAGCCATTATTGGTCGACGCTCTGCTGACACTCACTATTTGGATGGGGCAACGAGAGTATCAATTGCCTGTTTGGCTATAAAGGCGGCCAACACATATACAATGGAGTGATGTAGCAATGCAGCGCTTTGATCGTCCAATGTGAGAGACTGATAATCGTTGACGCTCCATTGACGCTTATGTTTGGATGGGGAAACAACGAAGTACCTTTCTATACTCAGTCATTGTATACAACAAATCGTATACACGTTATTGACTTCCGCTATCGCGATTCTAATTATTTTTGTTTGCATCCACAAGCGTTGTGGCCTCTCGATTTCTGATCAATCTCCATGCACATTATTTGAGTGACAGATGAGGTGGACCTATCGCATTCCTGTGCTTTCAACTGGCAATTGACGGCATGTAGATCATTTCACTAATTTTGAATAATATAGCTCGACTTCCTCACCTTTCCTCATACAGCTCCTCCTCCTCGATTTCCATGACGTGCCATAAGCAAGTATCAACTATGTGAACCATGTGTACCAGGTCTGTGTGGAGCGTTATGCAGTTAGCCCTGTGAATAAATACCGGACGATGGTTGTCATGCAGACAGATTCGTATTGAGCACTGACTTCTCCTTCTATGACTCGTATGACATCACTTACATAAATTGTGTTAGTATATCTCGTCACTAATTTTGATTTTGCTGTCTCACTTAACACTAATCAGCAAACCCAAATCAAGCTGATTTGCCGTCTTGTAACATGATTTGGATCCTGGAACATTCGCACTGTGCGTATGACCTTTGCACATGCATAACCGAATAATCATCTCTCACAGTTTGATCTCAACAATCAACAAACAGATGATACGTAGCAAAATTGCCACACAGATTACTCTTCACTGTGATATGACGACAAAAATTTCAATTTGCCTATCTGTTCCTCCGCTGACGCAGGAGCCGACACCATCTCTTTGTCCAAATCCGATATCTATGTGGTGATTAGCTAAGGAGGCTTTGTCCAGGGGTAAATGCTTACCAGCTCATTACCCTTTGCATTCAGCATACGTGATGAATCCACCTCCGTGGGTGATGCAAGACGGGGTAATCAATTGTCCAACTGGCGCTTCCCTGAACCTAGCCTCATATGACTACTTCCTGGTCAAGAACGCCTTTGCACCATCTGCGATCTTCCCGGGACAATGTCAAAACACTCCATCAGTTCTCCAAATGGTTCGAGAGCAGGTGCAGCAACATCGTGATCAGTTTCCAGTATAACGACAACTGGAATCCTCAATTCAGTTGAACCGTACTTTGTATCTCTTTCACGGAGATAATCGGCTGAGTCCCCCCATCCCGGTTCTGTCAATTCGTCAAACTTGATTGGCTTCTGCCGCAATATCTCCATGCGATGCTGGAACGTTTTGGATGTTGCGCCCATCACCCAGCCGGGTTCGTCGTCTTCGCTCAGCTTGCGCTGCTCTGTCTCTTCATCATTCTCATCTTCCCTATCCTCTCCATCATCGGAACTTCCAATAAGTCTCAGACTATGTCCGATAACAACCATCATCTTGTCAAAACGATTTTTCCAGCTCTCTGATAGTCAATCCCCGGTTTTCAGACGTCTCCTTATCTTCCGGCTCCTGTCGAATCGCCTGCTCTGTGGCCTCAACACGCTCGGTTGCCCCAGCGGCCTCTCTCTAAACCCCTACATCGATCCATTTCTATTTCTCTTCGCTGCTTGAGAAGGGCATTTCTCGGCGTTTCTCTGCAGCGAGCCTCTTTTTTGATCGTCAGCTGCACAATGCCCCAAGGGCTCGGAATCTTTCTGCCTCAATGCCGCTCTTGCCCACATTCGCTTGATGACATCGTCGCGTGGAACGCTTTGTCAATTTGCCGTATTTGCACGCTGGGAGTGGCAAAAAGTCCTTTTTTGGAGCATTGACCATTGTAGTTTGTATTGACTTTGTTGTTGGGCGTGATGTTGGATGTTGCAAGATATGGACAGTATGGAGGCAAGCTGTGTCTTTTATGTCAAGGTTGGTAAGTTAATTCATCTTGGACGCAGCCTGATCTGGTTTGTGACTGTCAATAAAGCGGGAATAGTTAGGCTAACCGTAATAGATCACATCATTGTTAGTGTCAGTTTCTTACAGTATCCGGGGGATTGTTTAAGACAAACATCAGCAGGTGTCCTGTTCCTCGAAGAAGGTCCTATTCATATCTAACAATTATGCTATTTTGGCAGTCATACACAGCAATGTATCCCTATCAACGAACTAACTATATCAGACCAACTTATTGTGAATCACGAGACGGTGGGAAACCCCGGCAACTCACAGCCATACGCAGCAGCAATCAACGTGAGTACAATGTATGACTTATCTACTCCTTATGACATGCTGACATGTAGCTAACTATATATTCCTCAGGACTTCCCACTTCTTTTCATTATCATCTTCCTCTCCTATTCAACACCACAAACTGATGGATACACAAACAGCTCAGCCAGGACTGATCGGATCAGAATCGAGCCGAAAGACGGGCGTTTAAGCCCATACGTCACTCAGTGGCTCACAGCAAGAATGCAGACACTAGTTAGTTGACCGCGATGCTGCCAATGCAGCCACCTAGCATATGACCCAGGATGGACATTTCAAAATCTTTTGTAAGACCTGTAGCAGCAAAATCAAGAAGCAGCATGCAATTGGCTGTGAGTATATCTATACCGTGGTGAACGGTTGTCAAATAACGGTATAACGAACAGCCGGTGTCTGTCTGGAGCTGTCTGACCAATTTATCACTGCGCTGAACGTGCACCATTCATGGTCGACTAACTTCGGTCTCCACACAATCCACAAAATCCAACATCTTTTTGTTGTCAGCTCGGGGATTTTTTTGGACGAATTTCATGCTAAGCATCCACAGGAGTGGACAAAGCAGGCTTTAATCACCTTAGAGGAGGCCACAGATGCATATATGGTTGAGGTACTAGCCAAAGCTTGCTATTAACAGCAGCAACTAATTTCTTGAACGTTTTCAACATGTCTGCTACTGTGGTAAGGCAAGGGGGTCAGGTACAGCTGGAACAGTCCGACATGTGCTTGGCATTGAATATGGCCAAAATGGCCAAGGGTGGGTGTTGGCGCGTCGCAGAAGACGAAACACAGTATCTGATCAAGTAATCTCGCGCCGAAGTCCAAGAAGAGAAGAAGCGGGGTGTTGAGTGTCCTGTGCATAACAAGCTGAAAGCTGCGATAGTAAGACACCCGGCGATGCTTCGTCTAAATCAATCCGACGGATACCTTCTTTGGCAAAGTGGAAGCGCAAAAAATCCGGAGACATGCTGGAGATGCAAAGGTACAGATGCACTTCCACCCACCCGATGCAGACAGCAGACTCCGCAGCCATTACAAAAGCCGACTCCAGAGCCTACTCGTGAGGCAACGGGATTTCTATCTGGAACGCCACCTGCGTCACCCATTGACAACGCTAGTGCTCAATGTTCCCAATTCGTCCATGTGCCAGCCGGATATGCCAATTTGGATTCAGCGCTTACTTGTGCTTAATTGTTGACTCTCGATGCATCGGACCAGGATAGCCCGAACGATACAGATTTTGTTCCAGATATGCTGACTGATGAAGAAACATCCACTTGTTAGTACACCATCTGCCAAGTCGTAATGCAGCTAACATTAATTTTGAAGACCACAGCAGCGTTTTGATCGATCCTGAGAGTGATGATTATCATTGATCCATAGGAACGGGATTTTAGAGTGTATTAATATCTACAATTAGTGAACACTGTAAAGTATATTTTAAAGGATATATTTATATGTATTATTAAAGGACAATGTAGTGATCAAGATGAAAGTCAATGAAAATGCTTAAAAGGCTGCCAAAACACTGTGAATGATAGACTATGCAAAATGAATTGATTGCATATTGCAGATACACCCAGGGCAAAATAAGTGTCAACGGAGCATCAACGATTCTTGGTCTTGTGAGTATGGTAATTGTGAAATGATTTCATCGCTCTATAGCATAACAGTTGTATTGGCATCCTTTATTGGCAAAACAGCAAGTGACACGGTCACTACCGCATTCTGACAATGAACGTAAACGGAGCGTCAACAATTTTCTGTCGTGTAAGCATGGTAATTGTTAAGTGATTGAATCTCGTTTTAGCATAACGGCTGGATTGGCCACCTTTATAGGCAAAACAGCACGCTGCATACTCACTGCCTGTTACGTGGGTAACAACACCTAACTACAATACTTCGTTAAGTACCTGGTATATGAAATGGCGCGTACGGCAGTAGATCCTATTCCCCTTCGGAAGAGGAACGTTGTGTTTGTATTGGTTTTCCTTTGAGACTTACTGTAATTCCTGTATCCAACTTTATACGTTGTAAGCAATCCTTGACCCTATGGTTCCCTTTCTGATTGGATGGCTAGGCTCAGCATAAACACTCTCCTTCACTCTTTCCTCTATTAATGTCTTCCTGTATGATTCCTGATGTCTTATCGTAAACCCGGGTACTTGTATTCTTTCTGTTATGTAAGGTTTTCTTGGAAATCCTTAAAGGGTTGATACAGTCAGTCTTGGTTTTCCCAGAGGCCTTGAGGGATGCGATCCTTCGAAGGCGTCAAGAGCATCTTAGAACGTGTTCGTTGTCATCCAAGAGTTTTGCCCGTGGACTGTATATGATGTCTTCTAATGAATCAGATGTATCCTCGTCAGTGGATTATGCTTGATTGTCCCGAGGTACAACCAAGTCATCTCGAGTTGCAATTTTAGATTGAATTTCAAGATTTTCAATCTGTACGATTAAGCTATGCTGTAATCTGATAATTGATGATATCCACCAACTGCTTTGAGCTAGGAAGATGTATTGATTATCACTTGCGTAAGAGATGATCTTCTCGAAACTGGATATGATAATATCGTCATCGTTCTCAAAGGATATGGTTATTCGTAATTGATATCAATATCCAGGATAGGCCTTCTCTAAAGGTGCGGGGATGCCGCTACACAATGCTAATCAATTCTAACAATATAATCGTAGATAAATGTATCATCACAATGCATTGATAAATAAGGATATTCTTCCGCTGGTATGTATTTGACGTTCTCTCTGCTACAGCTTGCTCTTCTCATTGTCGAAACAATGTCGTCTCTTTATAGTCCCTTGGAACCCTTTCCAGACTATGATCAAATCCCTCAATGATAGCCACATATCTGTGCGTCTTACATCATAGAATACGCCTGATAGAGGCGGCCACGCATTCCATAGATTATCATGTTCATGCATGATATCATCTCGGCTCATAGATCAAACTGTAACTTCAACTTAGACATCTCGCAATCATTTCATCGTTGTTTTCAGTAGTTGGAACGCACAATCCTAGGTGACACGTCAATTGCGTTATTAACTCACTCCCTAGTTGAATAACTCATGGTCATACTTGGTTCTAAATCCTTGCCATGCCAACGTAGAACTTAAGCGTGTAATCTCAATAGATTAACATTGCGATCTAGACCGCTTGAGTCAACGAGTAATGTTTGCTCTAGGCCTAAGGCGATGCCAGATTCACTGAGCCCTCTATGCTTAGGTGTTTGATAACCGGGACGTGCACTGCTGTGCAGACAGCCCACTCACTGGCCTGATTGCCTCCCGCATAGTATCCAAGAACGAATCTGGTTGGAAAATCACATGTTTGGCCGGACTACATCATTCCGATCTGGCAAGTTATTGCATTATCAAATCAGATCGCACGGCACTGGGCTATCAATGAATCTTCTGTGCCAAAAGCTTATCCAATCGAGACGTGACTAGTATGAACTCCCGCCAACAAGCATACCACACGACATAGCATATTCTTGGCATTGGATCATTACCCGAACCATGCGTCATTATCACTGCTAAGGGAGAACCCCTAACACTACCCCATTGTGAGAATGAGTGTCAATGGAGCCTCAACAATTTTTTGTCTTGTAAGAATGGTAATTGTTTAGTGATTGAATCTCTTTTCATCATAACCGCTGCATTGGCAGCCTTTATAGGCACAATAGCACGCAGCGTAATCATTGCCACATTCTGATAATGAGCTTCAATGGAGCGTCGACAATGTTTGGGTATGTAAGTATGGTAATTGTGCAGCGATTTGATCGCTGTTTAGCATAACCGTTGCATTGGCAGCCAGTATAGGAAAATCAGCAAGCAACACGGTCACTGCCCCATTCCGAAAATGACCATTCCCCAAGGGTCATTGATTTTTGCCTTTGCATCTTGGGTTATCTAATTGTTGATTTGTGGTATTACTTCTTATATAATGTATTGGCGGTCTTTGCAGCCAAAACAATGCTGGAGCTGTTCATTACACCTTGATGAAAATGACTATCAACCGAGCATCAACGATTTTTAGTCTTCAAGGTCAGGTATTTACAACCTGATCTAGTTGTGGCTTGGCGTAATAGATATAATGACTGCCTTTATAGGTGAAACAGAATGCAACACGGTCATTGCCCCGGTCTGACAATAAAAGTCAACTGAGCGTCTGCAATGTTTGGTCTTGTATATTGGGTAATCAAGGCGTCGCGGGGATGTATGAGTTCATAACTGCACTATTGACCGCCTTTGTACCTCTAAATAGAACACACAAAACAAAAATTATTGATTGCAACATAGCCAATCTCACAACCTTATCGTGTTTAAAAATGGAATCTTGGATGTCAGTTGAGTCATCTTGATTAAATACAGTTATCGAACAGCAAAAGCAAGAGCATTATATGACTGTACCGACGGACCCACTGGACAACCCGCTGATTACGCGCCCAATCTGGATTGGTTTCGAGCTGTCCTTCGAACCGTACCTGAATTGACAGTGCGTGTTCATTGACAAAGCTCACCGAGTATATGGCGATGGTTTGGTTCGAGGCCGGACCCAGACCCGAAGCAGCGGTGTAGAACCGTTGCTAACACTATTCCCGGCCCAGATATTAGTCTCAGTCTCGTATATCACTGACGTCTCTTCCCTCCCCTGCCGTCTCCTCTTCTTTGTCCAAATCTGCCATCCCATCTACCTCTCCCACTCCCTGTGCCACTCCCTGGGAACAAAGGACAAGCACCAGGCTGTTCGAACCCATTGCCATTGCAATGGTCCGAGCGGCAATCGGGGGTAGTCGTCCGCCTAGCTTTATTCTCCTGATCTGCTGTGCGGCTTTGCAGCGATTGGTCTTCTGCACGGACCTAGTGTTGAACGCGACATGCTTGTCTTTGCAATTAGTGCACTTTTCCAGCCTGTGGCCACAGTCTGATTCCGGCTTTGCAGTGCCGCCCACCTCATTGCATTTGTAGTCGCTTGTCCAGTGGTGGCCTGAGCAGGAGCAACATTTATGATTGCTGCCTCATTTGATCATGATGTAGCCCCACCCACCGGTGAGCTCGTACCTGCTGCCCGGTCCATCGTTTGTGTGTATTTCCACTTCATACCAAACCCCCTCCCCTCCAGTCTAGATACCATTCATTAACAAACTTTGTTCAACCTTGCTCCCCTTTACGACAAAAATTACCGATGACGCAGCAATTTCTCAGTTCTGGCTCCACTCCCAGATGCTGTGGCATTCGCCAGCCACCTGACTTTGGAGGGTAGTACCATACCCTCAGTCTCCACTTTGAATTCTTCTAGCATCATCTGCATACCATCCATGCCGTTCTCCATGTACCGTCTGAGAGGCATTGAATGAATCATTGACCTTTCCCGGGACTAATTTTCTTCGACCTCTATGACTCCTTTGGCGACCATCCTCGCAGCTGTGGTGTTTCTGTTGCGGTACTCCACAGCCATCTCTGCTGTCCAATTTGGGTGCGTGATTGCGGTACATCGCCCCTTGGAATATCCATTCGGCTTTCATGATCCTAATCTGGGCCGGTGCCTTCAGGTGGATGAGCACTGTTTTGATTGATGATGCGATTTCCTGGGCCTGTTTATTGGACATCAGTACACTCTCGTCTCTGCTTTATATCAAGCATCTCTCCGCCATGCTTGATCCAGCAGTCGGGGTGGGGCGTGGGCCTGGGCCTGGGCCGGTTAGTACCCTCAGACTGTTGGCTCAGGCAGAGATTGTCTCGCACTGTCTAGCGGGTGTGGATTCTGACTTTGGTTATGGTACAGGCTGCGGATTAGGCTGCTGTGTAAATCGCAGTTTGCGCTTCGGTTGCATCTGCTTCCCGCATCAAATCTGCATGTTGCGAGGCCTCTAGCCCCGTACCATCCATTCTCACTATCATTTCTCTTTCTTTCGATCTTCCCTGCTGGGCTTGTGCTTCCTCATGAATAATCTGTGCAATCATGTTCATGATGCCCGCCGCCCACAGCATGTTATCCACTTGGTGGGCATCCCACAGCTGCTGTCCCTCTTATATCCACGTTATGATTCCCAGTCACTGTGCCTCGTCGCGTGTAGCCCGGGCATCCAACAGGCTTCCATTGTGTCCAACGATTCGCTTTAGCTGCATTAGCTTCTGTGGCTGCTGTTGTATCGTCCTCTCAATCCGGCTCCTCCAGTCACTGTGGGCCGCCAGGGCCTGATTCCTCCTTCTCTGTTTTGTGTTCTCGTTCCTCTCCATCGGCTCAAATACGGTTGGGCCCTCATTCTCGAAGGCGATGGATGTCACAACAGTAGCCATCTTACTCGCCACATCCACAGGCGCGTTGCTACTCTGTTCACCTGATTCGCTGATTTTCAGGTCACACCTCTCGCTCTGTCTGAAATCTTTCCACACTTCTGTGAAGGAAGCCTGTTAGTTCTCATTGTTACTTGCTGAGTGGCAGACACATCGGGTCAATCCGATATTCTGCAACGCCATTTTGTGAACGCACCCTGTTGCGTGGATTCTGCTGTGCACTGTTCTCTAGTGGTCTTGTAGGTGCTGAGAAGCTCGTTCCGGAGTCAACTCAACATTAGGCATTGATTGCCACTGTCTGTTTTGCAATTGCTAACCTTGTTGTTGACTTCATGCTCCGTTTTCTCGTTGCCAAGACTTTTGTCTACAAACCCCTGCAACTGTATTCTTCTGAGAAACCAGAACAATCACATAAGACAAACCCAAAGGATGGTTGGAACGCCTACAATCACAATCTAAACTGCCTACACCAAGTAATTACCTTTGAACATCACACTCCCTTCTTTGAACTCAGAGAGCTCATTGTCCGGGCCTCAATTCATTGCACCCCAAAACCACCATGATGGAAAGCATTCTGAGGCTATGGTACCAGCAATGATTCCACCAGTCCGGACGGACCCAGTCTGGGGTAGGGCTCAGTCCAGTCCAGTTCAAACACAAGGTTGGACTGGACTGGACCACAGACTGCCAGTCTTGGACTGGACGGGCTTGGTCTGGACCAGTCCACACACGCTTACAATTTCGACATTGTTTCATAGTCAACTATCACTGAAAACATGACTGATCCTCACATTTGATAACCACTCACCTCTGAATACCTACTCCGGGCGAAATTATGACAGTTCTGTCCGTATATTCGGTACCATCAAGATATATTTCTCCCATTAAAAGACCAATACAGTGAGAAATATCCCCTAACCCTGGACACAGCGTTGGACTGATTCACACCAGTCCAGTCCAGTCCAGTCCTGGTCCAACAGAATTGAGGATTGGTCCGATCCCGGTCCAAAATTTACTCGGACTGGACTGGACTGGACTTGGACGGACCCGGTCCGGACTGGTCCATTGCTGGACTGGTGGAATCATTGGGTACCAGTGTTTAAAGCAGTACTCGACAATACACAAGACACAACTCTAGGGGTTTCAACATACAACAGCAGGGGGGAGATTATCAAGCAGAGGAGTCGTAACAAGACCTATATATTGCGTAAACCACTATTTGGAATGGAGCACTGTTTTTACCATGGGTGTATCCTTCAAGTTGAGAGTTTCGAAGGGGTACAAATATTTCATATTCGGGGATGCACAGGGAGCCAGAGCTGGTGCGGGAGGGGAGTGACAGACTGACAGTGTGGGTAATGTAACATCCGGGGATGTGTGATGGCGCGCTGAATGGTCCTCCCCAGTGGCAACTCTAACAATTATTCACCCTCAAGCTCCTGAAGGAGGATGGAGCTTTCATTGTGTTTTGTTTGTTTGATTCATACTTTATGCACTGCAATTACAGTATGACAGCACCCAATATTCCCACCGCCTCTGGGTGAGCCGGCTAGATGGCTGGGCTTCCCCCCTGCTATCCTTCATTGCCGCTGACAAATGAGTAACTTAAAGTTATACCACACCAGACAAGAAAAGAGAAGGTATAAGCCCATGGCCGCCACTCTCCACACCTGAGTCATCATGTGCGCCTACTCTAGACCGTGATTCATGTGGGTGGGAACTACCCCAACTTCAGTAGTCGCCGGGAAGTCCATGACCGCTTGGTTGCACTCTTCCATGGAAAACAGCTTTGAGAACTGCACGTGTTTGAATCTGCCAGCTTTCCAGACAGTCCCTTATCACACCGCATTCTATGGTGTCTGTTGCTGGTCTGTCCATCAGTGGCAGTGACGGAAAAGGTGATCGCATGTCTCGGCCACCATCCACCCTCCCCCGCCGCACCTCCCGGATTGGTCGTCCTCTTGGTGGTTGAACCGTCATAGGTAGACTCCAGCGGGTGCATGCCCGAACATTAGTCTGTACAACCTGATAGCCATTGACTTCACACTCGTGATGAGGACTGGTTTCTTAGTCGCCGTCTTGCCCTTGAGTCGGTAGTTGAAGTGCTCGCTGCACTTGTCGGCCTGCCAGGTTGCCTGCGCTGATGACCATACGTCGGAGGTTCTTCTAGCTCTATTCGAGGTCTTTCTTTATGGCCGCTCTGTTATTGTGTCTCCCCAGATGCCTCAGGCCACGTTTGCCTGACGGTCCGCCGTTTGGTTTCCAGCAATGCCAGAGTGTCCCGGGAGCCAATGAATCCCGATTGCAATGCCATGAGCCCGGACCGCCTGCACTTCCCGCTTGATCTGCCTCCCGAATCGCTGCCTCACGCCCGGCTCCAGGTGTGCCGCTCATCATGTTGGGGTTTGCAAGTCGCTAAAGATTGCCACCATCTTCCCTCAATGTCATTACAATGTTTCTTAGGTCTCGATCGTCACATCAAGCATGAGTCCAATCGCCCACCACTTGGCGTCGAACACCTCTGTGTGCCCAGTGCCCCGAAACCTGGAGCACGACCACCATTGATTTCCATGTTTGCACACTACTGCGGCTCCCTCTCGGCCATCGTGTGAGCAGAATTCATCTCCCCACCACATCCAGACCGCAGCTCCGATTTTTGGCTTGTTACTCTTACCCCCAGCATTGCGCGGTTCTGTTGGCAGCGGTGGTGTGGGCGAGTTTGGTGGTTCTGACCACCGATTTTTCACCCAGGGACGGCAACATCATGCCCTTGGTTGTGCGGCCTTGCTCAGCTTCCGTCTTGATTACTCAGCATATCGGTGCAATGGTGGAAGCATTTCGGTGTAACTCTTTTTACTTGCTGCTGCATGGGTCTGCATCTCTCGCTGTGAATCGCTGCTGTCTCGTGTCTAAGATTACAGGCACACCTGTAAGCTCTGACTCTCTCATTTGTGCACAGTGTGATGTTATGGGCGGCACGCCCGAGATCGACCTGGCTTGTCAATTGAGGAGGAATTCGAGGTCGTCACGCCTGTCTACTTCTTTCGGATCCCACCAGCCCTCACTCCCATTGAGTGGGACCACCTGGACGCAGGCCACTTGCAAAACCCGTACGCTCTCAGGAACCATGGCATATGTCATGGTAAGAGTTCAGAGTTTCCCTTCTGCTGCCCTGGCTTTCTTCATGCATCTGGTGTGCAGCTCCTCGAAAGTTGGATGTGCTTCCATCGAGACACTCCGCCAACATGTTGCATGTGGATTGAATCGTAATTACCCGGTGCTAACTCTTATATTTGCTCCCCATTATGGCCGGAGGTGTTTCCTGTGAGCTTGTCTGCGTGTGATGTGTCTCGCCTCCGGCTTGGCAGTTTCTAACTGTAGTCCTCGTGTACTTTCTCACTCGAGGCTGTTTGCTGTGGATCCCTCAAGTCTCGAGATGACAAGGATGACATTGCATCCGATCGCCACCCAGCCAAGGTCATCTACAAAGGACAGTCCTTTCGCTTCGCATATTTACTCTTCCACCCATTTGATCAGTCCCGAGGTGTCGATTCACAGGGAATCAGTGACACCGGTGTTGACTATGGATTTGGCCCGGCGGCTTACGGCCCCCATTGGCCTCGCCTGCCCCCACCAGCCTCGCTTGCCCCCATCGGCCTCGCTTGCCCCTGTCGGCCTCGCTTGCCCCCATGGCGAGGAGG